>ULLE01006106.1_pt1 | contig 83342 bp, 56 predicted proteins | sample 1951331 | NCBI WGS metagenome assembly ULLE01 (sample SAMEA4835518, study PRJEB28245) | human gut metagenome | biome: gut microbiome; material: fecal sample | place: Denmark | collected 2008
CTACGTTACCGCAACCCATTACGGCCACATGCTCTCCTGCAATCACCGGCACTTTATCACGCCCAACCGTGCCTTCGCTATAAATATTGGCCATGTGCAACAGATACGTGGCTTGAATGACACCACGCAGTCCAGCCCCCGGCACATCCAATGATTTCGGCAACGCCGTACCTGAGCCGATAAAAATGGCATCGTATCCCTGTGTAAAAAGATCGTCGATGGTCAATTGTTTTCCTACCACGCAATTCAGCACAAAGTTGACACCCAAGGCCTCAATTTTCTGAATTTCCTGGCGTACGACCTGTTTGGGCAGACGGTATTCTGGAATACCATACATCAAGACGCCTCCAGCTTCTGCCTGGCTTTCAAAGATGGTCACATTGAAACCCTGACGAGCCAAGTCGCCTGCCACGGTCAGTCCGGCAGGCCCCGAACCGATGACAGCCACCTTTCCACGGGTTTTCTGCGGCAACTTTTCACGAATCAGCTTCATCTCCGTATCAAAATCGGCGATGAAGCGTTCCAGCTTGCCGATTTCAATGCCTTTTCCCTTCGGATAAAGCACGCAATGTCCCTGACACTGCTTTTCATGCGGACAGACTCGACCGCAGATAGCCGGCAGATTGCTTTTCTCATTAATAATCGCCATAGCGTTCCCCATATTCCCTTTTGATAATTCATGGATAAACCCCGGAATGTCATTCTCTATCGGGCATCCCTTCTTACAGGAAGGATTCTTACAGTTCAGGCAACGCTTGGCTTCCGTAATGGCTTCTTTTAATGTATAACTTTCGTTTATTTCCTTAAATGTCGGTTTTGAATCGTTCATTCTTTCATCTGTTATCCGATGCAAACTCTCCTTGCATACCTAATTTCACATTGGGCGGCAAAGTTCGTAAAAAAATGTCATAAAGACATGAAACAAAGGGATTTTTCTTCCAGCAAGCAAAAAAATATCCCGCAGACTTAATAGTTGCGGGATATTTCTCCTGAATTACCTTAAGTTCTATACGAACTGAAAATCAATATGTAAAATCTGATTTCTTTACATATACCTTATAATCCTTTATCAAACCTGGTGCACCGGCTTCCGCACGTGGCAGCATACGGAAACCTGTCACCTGATATTCTTTTCCTAAATCAATGACAATCTGATGCGGATAAGCGGTATTGTCTACCGTCTGCCAGAAAGTGCTTTCCTGCAAGTCGAATACCTTGTCGGCGGTACGGTTACCGCTGCGAGTTTCTTCGCTGTCGGCATAGACAATCTTCCAGCTTTCGCGAGAAACCGGTTTCCCGTCTGCACCCAACACATCCATTTCAGCCACAGCGGCAATGTTGTTACCGTCATAGTTGGAAACTCCTTCCAGACAGAAATAACGTCCGGTTGCCGGTTTCTCAAAACGCACTTCCTGCCAGCCGTTGCCTGCCTTGAATGTACCTGTCATCACCGGCTTTTCAGCTTTCAGATTCAGGTTCTGACCGTCTTTGCGATGGGTTTCCGGAGCTTTCTCACGCAACATGTCGAGAATCGGTTTTTCCACACCCACCACTTTGGCTTCGGCCGGACCCTTCAAATCAAGCACAATGATTTCATTGTCGCCTTCCTTCAGCCAGCATCCCGGCATGTACAAGGTCTGCTGCGGACCGATTTCCCAGAAACGTCCCATGGCATGTCCGTTGACCCAAACCATACCTTTACCCCAGGTCTCCATATCCAGGAAGGTATCGCCTGTCTTGTCCAAATGGAAAGTGGCTTTATAATAGGCAGGACCGTCTACCGGTTTTCCAGCCTGGTAGTTTTTCTGACTGACAAACTCATAGAACGGAGGCAGGTTATATACCGTCCAGCCTTTCAGTTCCTGTGCCTGGTCGCCGTTGACCACTTCCACCTTCTGGGTGATACCTTTCCGGTCGTGGATAGATTTGTCAAAGTTCACACGCCCCATGGCTTCTACCAGAATATCCAGCTGGGTACCTTTCTTCAAGGTTTCCTTCAACGGCAAGGTAAATTCACCGTGACGACGATCCAGACGTCCCAACAGTTTACCGTTGGCAAACACCTGTGCCCAGTCGTGTACTTCGTCAATATGCAGGGTACCTTTCACATCCTCTTTCAAGGTAGTGCGATACAGAATCGTTCCCCAGCCCTGATCGAACATTTCCATCGGCTGGATATCTTCCGACTGCTTAGGCTGCGGCAGGTTGTTGAACAACGGAGCCACCTTCCAGTCCGTAATGGCCGGTACAGAAATCACCGGGAAAGCGGCCGGAGGTTCAGGCAGAGTTTCTCCTTCCGGAAGATATTGTTTCAACAAGTCGCGCAACTGGAAATACTTCGGAGTGGTCCATCCAGCCTCACTGATCGGCGCATCGTAATCGTATGAACTGCACATGGCCGAATAAGCCGGGTTGTTGGCACCACCCCACCAGCCGAAGGTCGTACCTCCGTGGGTCATATACAAACTGAACGAAATGTTCCGGTCCAGCATGTCCTTGATACCGCTCACCATCGTAGCCGCATCGCGGGTTTCATGCTTCCGTCCCCAGTGGTCGAACCAACCGCTCCAGAACTCGCTACACATCATCGGAGTTTCCGGACGCAACGATTTCAGTTTCTTGAACTGTTCGTCAATGTTGGCACCCGTACCGAAGTTCACCGTCCACAACAAATCATCCAGCGCATTGTTGGTAAAGTTGGAACTCCAGTCGCACTGGAAAAGAGGCACGTCGGTGAAACCTGCCTTCTTCACGATATCGCGGATAGCCGATACGTAAGGCTTGTTGATACCATACGAACCGTATTCATTTTCCACCTGCACCATGATGATGTTTCCCCCGCGGGAAAGCTGCAAGTCGGCCAGCTGCTTGCCCACCTCGTTCATAAAGATACCGACCCGTTCCATATAATAAGGGTCGAGTGTACGCAGCTGCACGTCTTTCTTCTTGAGCAACCACCAAGGCAGTCCGCCCATTTCCCACTCCGCACAGACGTATGGTCCCGGACGTACAATGACATACATTCCGTGTTTCTGTGCCAGACGGCAGAACTTAGCAATGTCCTTGTTACCTGAGAAATCGAACTCACCCGGATGCTGTTCATGCAAGTTCCAGAATACATACAAGCAAAGGGTATTCATGCCCAATGCCTTACAAGAAAGAATACGCTGTTCCCAGTAAGGTTCCGGAATACGCGGATAATGCACCTCGGCAGCCTTTACCACAAAAGGCTTTCCGTTCAACAGAAATGTTCCCTTCCCTACCTCAAAAGTTTCCTTTGCGGTAGTTTCTTCTCCTGCCGGCACAGCCGCCGAAGCAGAAAGCATTCCCCAAGAGAACAATAAAGAAAGGCCTACGCCCCATAATGCGTGTTTATATTTCATACATATTAAAATTATATTGCCAAAAATAGTTTTTCCCTCGTTTTTCAGGCCTCAGAAATCTGTCAAAAAAGAAACAAGAATCAATCAATCTCTTTATTTTGGCAAATGAATCCGGATCACGCTCAACGAATAAGCAGGCATCTCATACTGTGACAAGTCCTTCAAGGAGATTTCTTTCTTCACCGGACGCGCCTGTTGATCGGTCGGAGTACCGGAAAGGACTTGTAAAGTCACCTGTCCTTCGTCCTGTGTCAAACCGTTCAACTGGGTCTTCACCGGAACCGGCAGCAAGTTGACCAGCTTCACAATCACATCGCCTGTCTTGCTGTCACGCACCACCGACGTACCGATTCTGCGCTGTACATCCTGACGGGAATTGTCAATCTTCCGGTCGGCAGGCAGATACGTGTCACCGGAATTCTGTCCGTAAAGCTGTTGGGTATAATAGCCCACAGTGGGTTTCACTTCCTTATTGTTGAAATAAATCAAGTCGGGATTCCACTGGGTATGTCCTTCCTTGGCCAGCAACGGCGCATACGAAGTCATCGATACGATGTCACCGTTCCGCTCTACCGAGGTCAGGTACAACGCTTCTGCCAAGGCAGTTTCAATGTTGTTCGGGCGACCGAGCAGATGAGCCGCATACTCTCCCAAATACACTTTCGGTTTGGAACGGTCGTACCGGTCGTAATAGTCCTGGTTATTGATAAACCATCCCGGCGTATTATAATAATGCTCGTCTACCATCGGTACCTGCAAGCGGGAAGCGAATTTCCATCCAGCCTCATAATCCGTACCTTCATAGAAAGGCCCTACCGTACCGATGACAGTGATTTCCGGATATTTTTCCTTGATGGCCTTGAAAATCATTTCAAAGCGTTCCTCAAAAATCGGCGTAATCAAATCCTCGTTGCCGATGCCGATGTATTTCAGATTAAACGGTTTCGGATGACCGGCTTCCGCCCGCATCTTAGCCCATTTGTTCTTCTTCGGGTCACCGTTGGCATATTCAATCAAGTCCAGAATGTCCTGCACATAGGCATCCATTTCTTCCATGGGGATTCCACCCTGCTGTCCGCCACTCAAAAGTTTGCCCGGGATGCAGGCAGAGTTCTGGCACGGCACTCCAGCGGCCAGTACCGGCAGCGGTTCCGCTCCTATATCTTCACAGAACTGGAAATACTCAAAATACCCCAGTCCCAGTGTCTGATGGTATCCCCACAGGTTCCGCATCGGCTTACGGGCTTCCAGCGGACCAACGGAGTTCTTCCAACGGTAAATATTGTCAATGCCGTTTCCATGAGCCACGCAACCGCCCGGGAAACGCATAAAACGAGGATGCAAATCGGCCAATGTCTGAGCCAAATCAGCTCTCAACCCGTTCTTATGTCCTTTGAAGGTCTTTTGCGGGAAGAGTGAAATCATATCCAAGTGCAGTTCTCCAGTGAGTTCCGGTTCCAACGAAAGTACGGCTGCCTCCACATCTGCCTGTGCCGTCAGCACTGCAGTCTGCTTCTTCCAGTCGCCCGCCTTTACCTTTACGGAAGCCTGTGCCACTTCCTTGCCTTGGGCATCCAGCAAGCGTACGACAACCTTCCCGCCTTTGCTGCCTTCGGGCATAGAGGCAAAGAGAGAGAAATCATATTTTTCACCTTTTTTCAAGGTAATACCGTCAAAACCCGTATTACGGAGAGAGCTTCCCGGCTTAGCCTGCCACACCACATAATGCGGATTGTTGGCATGTAAAGGATGCTCCGTGGCGACCTGTATAGCCGACGACTTTCCGTTTTCCCAGACACTCCAGGCATATCCATGATCCCATCCCTGAGCGGAGCCTTCTTTCGGTGTATATTCAAAGTCACGGTTCTGCACCAGTTCGGCATAAAGTCCACCGTCGGCTCCGTAGTTGATGTCTTCAAAGAAAATACCTATCAGTTTGTCACTGATAGGACGAGCTTCTTCCGGACGTACCGTCAATTGCAGGGAGACCGGAGCCAGTCCGGCAAAGCGTTGCGCATCCTGTTCCGTTCGTTCATTGTGCAACTGGTCTCTGTAGGCCCGGTAGTCGACAAACTTCAACAGTCGGTCCACTTCCTCCCAGGCCACTTTCTGCATATATCCTTGTTCTACCACACCTTCCACAACGGCTTTCTTGCGGGTCTCGCTGCCTTGGATTCCAGTTCCTTCTCCCGGTGACTGCAAGTAATACGACTGCGGATTCCATTTCATCAGGTCCGGCGAAGTAGCCTGTCCCCACTCCTTTCCGCTTTCGTTCAACTGCCAGGCGCAATGCCACAGTCCTTTCTCATCCCGTGTCAGATGAGGATTGAACATCCGTTTTTCAGCGCCCCAGGCCCCGTAATCACATTTCACATAGCCATATCCGTTTCCAATACTGAACCAGCGTTCAGTATCCGGACTCCAAGCCAATTTCAGGCCGCTGCGTCCCGCGTCATTCACGGTAGCATACGAGAACAAATACACCGAATCCGGTTCGTTCATTACTTCCTGCACGTGAGCCGCCACAGGAAGACTGGTAAGGCAAGCACATAAAGCTGCCAGATGTGTCAGGTATTTCATAGGTAAGAAGATTTAATAAAATGATTATTTGGATACTTTCACACGCTGGATGGTTCCATCCGCATTAAATTCCATCCGGTCGATACATACCTCACGGTGCACGCCCGGTCCTTTATCTGATTTCAAATAGTTTTTGTTGATGCGATGGTACACGATATACCATTCGTCTGTACCCGGTTTCCGAACGACTGAGTTGTGAGCGGTACCATAGATTTCCTGTGAAGGATCCTGTATCAGCACCACCGGATCTTTCGCCACCTTAATCGGTCCCAGCGGAGAATCCGACGTACCATAAGCCACATGATAGTTGGCTGAACCCGTATCGTCGACCGACCACATGAAGTAGTAAATACCCTGACGATAGAATACATAAGGCGCTTCACGGTAAGCATAGTCTTTCAAGCTGCCGCCCTTCGGGGTCATCACCTTCAAGGTTTCTTTCTTGATGGATACCATATCGTCGTTCAGTTCCGCACCGGCCATATAGCCGTTACCCCAGTACAAATAAGACTTGCCAGAAACCGGATCGGTAAACACATCCACATCAATCTGCTGTCCGTAACCTACTGGAGAGTCTGTCACAATAGGTTTGCCCATATCTTTGAAAGGACCTACCGGAGAATCGGCTACGGCCACTCCGATTTTCTTACCGGAGTCATCGTTCGGGTTACCACTATAATAGAAGAAGTATTTATATTTTCCGTCAATCAGTTTTTCTTCAATGGCTGGCGCCCACGCATTGCCATTGGCCCAAGGCACCTGCGGAGAACGCAAGTCCAACATGACACCTTCATATTTCCACTCCTTCAGGTCGGCAGAAGAGAATACGGTGAAATACCATCCTCCCCATCCGGGCTGTCCGTCGGTCGTAGAATAGATGTAATAACGCTGTGTCTGATGCGAATACAGCACTTCCGGATCTGCATGGAATCCCGGCAATGCAGGATTGACCGGCAATTCACCCAGTTCGGCCGGCTTACCCCATTGGTCTGTGATGCGTTTCAATTCGGCACGTGTAATCGGAATGATGGTACCGTGGCGCGGATGGAAGTTCATCTTCACCGCCTGGTCTATTGCCTTGAAATGCTTCAGGTCGGTTGTTTCCGTAAACTGGTAGGCACCTTTCATATACACATCATACATCAGAATATATTTGTCCTGTCCAATCAGTTTGAACGTACCGGCACCTTCCACAGCTTCCTTGGTCTGCTGCTTGTAATCCGGCTGTTCTTCCCACTTTCCGGAAGTCAGCGCACGGGTCGTAGCGACCTTGATACCATTTCCGTTTCCTTCAGTCTTATAGAAAAGGTGATATACTCCGTCTTTATATACAATGTCTCCATCGATACAAGAAGTCTTGTTACTCGGAATGAAAAGTGGTTTCGGTTCTCCCTCCAGGTCGGTAAAGTCTTCGTTGGCATACGCATAATAAATCACATCCGGACCTCCGGCATACTGCATGGAGAAATAAATCATGTATTTTCCTGCCTCTTTGTCAAAAATGGTCTGCGGAGCCCATACCCGTTTCAGCTTTTCCTGACCCGGATAACGTTTCTGAATGTTCACTACCGAATGAGACCAGTTGACTAAATCTGTAGATTTCAACAAAACCATGGCCCGGTTGGAATCCCATCCGTTGTCGGAAACCATGTCGGTAACCACCATGTAAAAGGTCTGACCGTCTTCTCCTCTCAGGATATGAGGGTCACGTACACCTCCGGTAGAACTGATTACTTTTGAGTCGATCACCGGTTTATTGTTATTCAGTGCATAGTAAGTATATCCATCCATACTTACTCCATAGCACACGGCTTCTTCACTGATATTGTTCCCCGTAAAATAAGTGAACAAATAAGCCACATAATCTTTCTCATCCACCAATGCGGCAGACAATGACTCCGAAATAAACGGAAGCAAGAATAATAAAGACAGGATTCTGTTTCTCATATACTTTATATGTGTTAACGTTTGCCACAAAGATAGAGAATTAGTGTATCACATACAACTATTAATCATGCAAAAAAGGAGGAGAATCGTGCATTTCTGTCCTCAATCCATAAATTTATAATTGAAACGACAAATTTCTGTGTTTCTGTATTCTTGCTTATATTTGCAACCAACAAACGAAAACAAAAAACGAAACATAGTATGTGGATGAACTTACTTTTATTGATTGTCGGACTGGCTCTGATTCTGGTTGGAGCCAACGGACTGACAGACGGAGCGGCTTCCGTAGCCAAACGCTTCCATATTTCCGACCTGGTCATCGGATTGACCATCGTAGCCTTCGGTACTTCTGCCCCTGAACTGGTCATCAGTGTACTTTCGGCCTTACAAGGCAGTGCAGAAATGTCTATCGGAAACGTCGTGGGAAGCAATATCTTCAACGTACTGATGATTATCGGCTGTACGGCACTGGTACTGCCCATCCAAGTGGGGAAAGGCACCATGAGCAAGGAAATCCCACTGGTCATTCTTTCGGCCTTGGTACTGACCTGCTTTGCCAACGATTGCCTGCTGGACGGAGGAAGCCAGAACATCATCAGCCGGATAGACGGACTGGTGTTGTTGGGATTCTTCCTGATTTTCATGCGTTATACCTTTGCCATTGCCCACAACGGAAATGAAGACGGCAGTGAGGAACAGAAGGTCAAGGAACTGCCCGCCTGGAAATCTACTTTATACATTATAGGTGGACTGGCCGGACTGATTTTCGGTGGCCAACTGTTTGTAGACGGTGCCAGCGGCATTGCCCGCTCCCTGGGCGTCAGCGATTCCATCATCGGCCTGACCTTGGTAGCCGGAGGCACTTCCCTGCCGGAACTGGCGACTTCCATTACAGCAGCCCTGAAAAGAAACCCAGGTATTGCCATCGGAAACGTCATTGGCAGCAACCTGTTCAACGTGTTCTTCGTACTGGGATGCAGCGCCACTCTCTCTCCACTGCCCATGGGTAACATCAACAACATCGACATGGCCGTACTGGTGGGCTCTTCCATCCTGTTCTGGCTGGTGGGCTGGTTCTTCAAGAAACGGACCATCACCCGTATAGAAGGAGCCTTGCTGGTGGTATGCTATGTGGCTTACACCGCTTTTCTCATTTCACAACAATAACCCTTAAAAACCTATTTCACACATGAAAAAAATCATTTTTCTCTTTGCCGGCCTCAGCCTGCTGAGCGCCTGCCACTCAGGCAAGCAGCAGCCTGCCGACAGTTCCGGAACACAGGCCGTGTCGACCGACTCTCTCCAGGTGCTCCACGGACAACTCATCATGGGACACGAGACCCAAAGCTTTACTGCCGACGGAGACACCACGGCCTACTGGATTAACGACCCCTCGGGTCAGCTGGAAACGCAGTACAAAGCAGCCCTTTCTCCGGAGGCTTCGCCCTATACCGCTGTACCGGCCCAACTGAAAGTGCGGATGAAAGCACCGGCCACTGAAGGCTTCGCCGCCGAATACGACGGCGTGATGGAAGTGGTAGAAATACTCAGTGTAGGAAAATAAATGAACAGGATGGCTTACTCTATAAGGAAATAATCCTTAAGATAAGCCATCCTGTTCCGTTAAGCTACAATCCGAATAGTCTGGATTGCTCGTTTTTTATTCCAAGAAACGTTCTGCACGCCCCGGAGACAACAACTCCCACAAAGAAGCTACGACCCATCCCGGTGCAAAGATATCATTGTAATACCCTTTGCCGTTCTTTCCATAATCCCAGTTGGTATGCTGCACCACTTCTGGATAGAATCCTTTCTTGGCGATTCCACACAAATGACCTTCGTACGGCAACAACTGACGCATGGAAGTGCTGATGACATTCGAGAAAGCGGTGAAACGAGGTTCATTGAATTCTTTCGCCAACCAATGCAACACATCGGCGAAATCGAAAACGAATACATCAATGTGATTGTTTTCCACCGACACGTTTCCCCAGCCACGAGTCTTCAAGCCCAAATCACCCAACATCTGTCCTTGGGCAAACGGCACATCCCACGTATAATACCACGACAAAGCGAAATAAGCTGCCTTGCGGGATAATTCTGCATAATGCGCCTGTTCCTTTCCTTTGGTCACCAAAGCCAGGTAATAAGCAGCCGTAGAAGCATACAAAGATGCCTCTTTGTCTTCACAATTCGCATCCAGCGTGGAAGAGAAATAATCTGCCTTTGAAATCAGTTCCTTTTCCAAGTAACCGACCGAACGCTTTGCGGCTTCCAGATAACGTTTGTCTTTAAAATACTTGTATCCCATCACCAACGGAAGAGTAGCCGACGGCGTACTTCCTCCCGATTTGTCTACAAGGGAGAAATCATCCTTGAACTTACGCGGAAAACTGCCATCTTCATTCTGCAAACGCAGGAAGGCATCGAGCATCGTTTTCAAACGTCCTTCCCATTCCGGATGTTTCCGTCCCTGCCGCTTTTCATAGTCCAAGTAATACAACACCGCATATACCCCCTCCGACTGACGACGGATACTATGATTGTTTTCTACAAAATTACGTTTGAAATGCACCACCTCATTGAAAAAGCCGGCTGCTGAAAAACCATGCTGCAGGTAAGAATCAAAAATCTGATTGGCATGCTCCACCAAATCTTTGCGTTGCTTTTCTTCCCCGTATTCCAGCGCATTAAATGCATTCAATAAGGTACGTCCCACAAAACCGACTTCGGCCACATCCAGTTTATCACAGGTAGCCGTCCGTAATTCTACCCCGGAATAATATTTCGTGGGCGCATCGTCCACATAACTTTCCACAAAGAAATTACTCAACACCTCTTTCACAAAATCGGCAGTATAAGGCGTTTCCACTGGAGCCGGCTTATACAAATCATAGCTATATTCCCAAGCCTGTTTCACGCAATCAGAAAAATCTTCAGCGGCTGTTTCGTGAAGTTCCCAAGTCAGTGTCAAAGTCTCTCCTTTCTTGAGAAACTGATACGCTTCTACCGAAGGGGCCAATGTCAATTTGCGGATATAAGTTTTGGGAGCCTCTTTATAAGGATAGCCAAACGACAGTGTAGCCGTACCATTCACATTCTCAAATCCCGTATAACCGAGGGACGTTTTACCGGAAAGAATCACCTCTCCCTCCTTATGAGTCGTCAAGGCCTCCTCCCCAAATGTGGACACGCGGGTTACCGAAATCGACTTCTTGTTTTTCTCATCAAAAATAGTCGTCATCGGGGTACTCAAACGGTCTTCCCGCACCACCCAGCTGTCTGACGTATGAAAAGAAGGGGCTTCCTTGGGCGAGCGCAAGTTCCGCCGGTACCAGAAGCCCGGCATGTAGAACAGACAATCGTCATGACGTGCATCCGACTTGAGCTGTTCGCCAAAATTAAAATAGACATCCTCCAGGGCCACAATCCATACCTGCACCTGCTTCGTCTGTCCCTCTCCCGTCACCTTCTGATACATCAGCAACGGCAGTTTGGTATTGCTGACCAACTGATAGTCAAAGTTACTCTCTGATAATTTATTCAATGTCAACGGATAATGTACCGCCATATTACCCGGTACCTTCAACGCAATAGAGGCCGAAACATTCGAGGGGCCGTACTCCAAGGCCTGTACGCTCAGTATTCCCATCCCCAACGCCACTACAGATAATAATCGTCTTAGATTCATAGCATTATTTTTTTGTCTTAAAAAATGGTTTCTTAGCAGAAATAGAAGGACGTTTTCTGGCTACCACAGGCCATTCGCGTTTCCAGGAAACTTTATCGAGCATCAAAACACGTCCGTCAGGATGTTTCACACTGACCGCATGATACAAAATCCAGTCGTTTCCGGCCTCATCGGTCACAATCTCTGAATTGTGTCCCGTCCCCACAAAATGTGCATTCTTATGAATAAGCACTTCATGATGATTGTCCAGCATGCGCTCTCCCTTTTTATTCAAATAAGGGCCCAGCAGGTGCTTTGAGCGACCAACCACCGTAGTGTAAGTACTCTTCAAACCTTCACAGCAACTTCCAATCGAAGCAAACAGATAATAATACCCATCACGTTTGTGAATATAAGTTCCTTCGTAAGCCGTCCCTGCCACCTGCACCGGAGCTGCCCCTTCCTTTACCTTCAATCCGTCTTCACGCAGTTCCACCGCATAAATACCACTAAAACTTCCAAAGAACAAATATTTCTGTCCGTTTTCTTCTATGTAAAACGGATCGATGCAGTTCTGTACCTTGATACCCTTGCTGCGAAACATCATGCCGCAATCCTTGAATGGTCCTTCCGGACGGTCGGTCACCGCACATCCTATACCGCAAGTCCACTCTCCTCCCCATACGGACATCGAGTAATACAAGACGTATTGATTGCCTATCTTATTGATGTCGGGTGCCCATATTCCTCCTTCCGGTTCAAAATTCGGGCGGGTAGCATCTGTAAAAGCAGTCCCTACAAACTCCCAGTTCACCAAATCTTTGGAACGGTGAATCGGAAGATTACGGATATCTTCCGTGGCATAAAGATAGAAATAACCGTCATCCCCTTTGATAATGGAAGGGTCGGGCAGACTGTAATCAATCACCGGATTGGAATACTTGTCAGCCGCATACAGACCGGATGACAGAACGAGTCCCCAGAACAAACACTTGATTCTCATTTGTATTTTTAATTTAAAGTATATACGTGTACTCTTTCATTCCACACAAAGGTAATCCTCTTCTTTCAAGATAAGCCCAACAATACAGTCAGATTATAGCACAATGCAATCAAAGTGCCCAATTTCTGCCCACACGGCCTTATTTTTCATTCAAAAACTCTTTCGGCAGCATACCAAACTGCTTTTGGGTACCATCATTCCCTTCGCAGAATTCACGGACGCGCCGGCCCATATAACGCAGGTTTTCCCGCGGATAATATTTCTCAAAATACGTGTACGGATATGGATAATAATTCACTCCACCAAAATAGGAGCCGACCCACATTCCCCCTTCACGGTCTTTGTACACACTGTAAATCGCGTTGTCGGAAAGTGCATAGCGTTCATCTGTCTCCGGCACGGTCAGATGCACAAATTGCCCGGTCACGATATTGTAAATATACAGTCCCTGTTCGGTACCCACCCACAAGTCTGTATCCGAGTAAAAACAAATGCTGCGCACATATTCATCCAACAGCTTCCGGACCTTACGGGTGGTCAGGTTTATCTCCATCAACCCTTTTGAAGAACCTACATACAGATTGTTATGCAATCCCTTCGTACAGGAGTTAATGACCAACCCCTTGAATGCTTCTTTTCCATCGGCGTCCCGAAAGACTTGAAAAGAAGTGCCATCTTCCGAATAATACAGGTTATCTTCGTAACGGCCCACCCATAATTTCCCAGCATCAAACCAGAAACTCGTCACATTCGAAGTCCCCGGATCGCCACAGGAAATGTAACGTTTCAGGTGTCTTTTCTGCCTCTCATAGCAGAACAGTCCCTGATTATCGGCCGAAATCCAGATATTTCCGCGCGAATCGGCTGTAATCCAAGTCACTGAACGCGTAATATTTTCATCCAACGACTCAGCCAACTCATCCAAGCGCAAGAATCTCTCCCGAACCGGCTGGTAAATATAGACTCCGGCATCGGTACCGACCCATATACATCCCTCGCGGTCTTCACACAAGGACGTTATGATATTGTTACCCAACGCAGAGTTCTCTTTCCGAAAGACCCGGAACTCTTGTCCGTCGTACAAATTCAACCCATCCTTTGTACCCAGCCACATAAATCCTTCCTGGTCCTGCAGAATGGTATTTACCGTACTCTGCGAAAGACCTTCATTGATTCCCAATGTCCGGAAATAATAGGAAGAGGCAGCCTGTAGCTCTCCGCCTGCAAAGCAGAAGAGCCACAAGACTACCATTATGCCATATAAAACAGATTGCTTCTTCCTCATGGTACAAAGGTACACATATTTTTTTACCTCACTTATTTCTTACTCAATGACTCGCACAACTTACGGTTGATGGCTTTAATCCGCTTTTCATCGACCTTGATGACTTTGCGGTCGTAGGTCATCAGACCATTCACCTCCACTTCCACATCCGTGGTCTGTGTGTATACGGCCGCCGAAAAGCCTCTCGGAATCAGGTTGTACAACTGTTCCGCGTATTTCACATATTCATCGGTCACTTCCTTGGAAGAGTTAAACTGGATATATCCCCAGTTACGGTCGGGTTCCCAGATATGTTCCTGTACCACCCAACCAATACCTCCATATTCTCCCAGTACCGTAGCCCGCTGTGCATCATACAAGTACAGCTCAGGAGCCGGATAATTGTGCAAGTCCAGCATATCACCGCAGGTGTAGTGATTTCCTCCGCTGGCCGGATCAACCAGACGGGTCGGATCGTATTGTTTGGTCCATTCCACAATCTCAGGAGTCTTGAACTGTCCCCATGCCTCATTGAAAGGAATCCAAGTCGCGATACACGGATAAGAATACAAGGCATCCATGATTTCTTTCCACTCTTTCCGATAGCAAGCTTCCGACTCAGCACTCCGCTTCATTTCCGTGCCTTCAAAATATTTCCGGTTCTGCCATTCTGGATTACGGTCGCCGCTGGGCATATCCTGCCATACGATGATTCCCATCTGGTCGCAGTAGGTATACCAGCGGGCAGGTTCTACCTTGATGTGTTTGCGTATCATGTTGAAACCGAAATCCTTTGTCTTCTGAATATCGTACCGCAAAGCCTCATCGGTAGGAGCCGTGTACAATCCGTCCGGCCACCAGCCCTGGTCCAACGGACCGAACTGGAACAACGGTTGGTTGTTCAGTTCCAGGCGTACAATTCCGTTCGCATCGCGACGGGAGGAATATTTCCGCATAGCGGCATAGCTGGCTACTTCATCTTTCACCTTTCCATCTTGTTCCAAGGAAACCTTCAACGTATAAAGAAAAGGACTGTCCGGTGACCATAATTTGACGTCTTCCGGCATTTCAATCTGTACACACTCTCCGTTGATACTCTTCCCTTGTGCCACCAGTTTCCGTCCGTCAAAAACTTTCACTTCTACCAAGTCTTTTGACGTAGCCTCATTTACCACCGCCTGTACGGAGAGTAATGAATGGTCAATATCTGGTGTGATTCGCAGGTCTTGAATATAAGATTCACTGACCGGTTCCAACCAAACTGTCTGCCAGATTCCAGTGACAGGAGTATACCAGATGCCTTCGGGACGGGACACTTGCTTTCCCCGCGGCTGATAGCCTTGGTCGGTCGGGTCCCAGACTCTCACCATGACCGTATTCTTTCCTCCCTGCAAGGCTTCCGTAATGTCGAAAGAGAAAGGGGTAAATCCTCCGGTGTGACTGCCCACTTTCACCCCGTTCACCCACACATCCGTTTTCCAGTCGACCGCACCAAAGTGCAGGAGCACCTTTTTGCCTTTCCACGAAGAAGGAATGTCGAACGAACGGCGATAAATCAATTCCTTTTCCGCACCGACCGTCTTGCCAACTCCCGACAAAGCAGATTCAGCGGCAAAAGGTACCAAAATTTGTCCATCGAACGTGGCAGGCACATGTTTGCCTCTCTCTACAATGGCATAATCCCACAGTCCATTCAGGTTTTTCCAGTCTTCCCGTTCCATAATGGGACGCGGATATTCCGGCCACACATTCTCGGGTGTCACCTGTTCGGCCCATTGTGTACGGATTTTCCCATCCACCATTTTCCATTGCGCATGCAGTTGCACTGCAAAAGCTCCCCAAAAGGCGAGCAATAACCATACATTTTTCATTGATATTATTTTTAAGATGTACAAAAATAAGACATAACTATCCACTCAGATAAAACGATTCTACCAAAAAATAGAAAATAAGAGGCAAATATCACTTCAATTACCAAACGAACGCGCAAAATACCACATACACCTTGGCAGTTTTTACGTTTCCCTTGTGGAAAACGTAAGTTTCCGCACGGAGAAACGTACGTTTCGCGAATGGAAAACATACGTTTCCGCCTCGGAAAACATAAAATATAGCAGGAGTTTTTCCACTCTTTTCCCTTGCGTTTCCCCATTCAAACAGTCTGTTTTCTGAAAGACCTTCCCTTTCTTGCGACACATCCGTGTATTGTCAGGACAAAAAAAGGTGAAAGGACCTCCCGGACCTTTCACCCCCACTTAACTTTAAGAGAGATTTTCTATGTTTATTTGCTATAAATGTGTTTTCCTTCCTTTGTCACCTGCGAAGGGTTACCGGCATACACCAAGTTGCCACTGCCGTAGGATTTTGCCGTAAGTTTCTGGGAAGCCCGGCAAGACAAATCACCGGAACCATGGACGGCTGCATCCACTTCCTCGGCTTTCAAGCTGCCGGCATCCAAATCACCGGAAGCGTTGTCACGAAGCACGGCCTTCAGGCAACGGCCCGATACCAACATGTCACCACTGCCGTTGACCGTACCTTCCAAGGTTTCCTGACACTGCAGATTGGAGAAAATCAAATCACCGGACGCATTGACCGCCAAGGCCGCATCGCGGCACACGGCCTTATTGATTTTCATATCGCCGCTGGCATTGATGCGAGTCTGCAACTTCCGACAGTTGACTTCCTGTACCTCCACATCGCCACTGGCATTGGTTTCTGCCTCAAAACTGCCGCACTGCACCGTGGGACATTCAATGTCACCGCTGGCATTCGTCTGGAAACGGATACCTCCTTCCGTACGCAGTCCTTTGGGAATGGCGATATCGCCGGAAGCCATCGTAGTAAAGCGACTGACAGACGGCGCATATACATCTACCCGGCAACGGTTCTCTCCCTGGATACTGGTTCCATCCTGATAATACACGCTCAGCGCACCTTTCGATTCCTTCAGCACCACGTAGGGCATCACATTGTCGGATGCATAAATTTCCGCATACGGCTGGCCGGAAGTCTGGTGATACACCACATCGATGGAAGAGAGCGTAGACACTTCCTGTATATTCCCGATGGTACGACGTTCCGTCTGATAGTTCTGACTCGGTTGAACGGTATGGGCAGTTCCCATACAGCTGAAACATGCCATGGCATAGGTCAATGTAAGTATATTCATTCCAAATTTCATAAGTCTTTACCTCCAATTATTTTTTACTTCATATTATCATTCTGTTCTTAAATTCTCCATGGGATTGGCCCGGGCAGCTTTCCACACCAGTCCGAAGGCCACCAGCCAGACAATCACGCAGACAAGCAGCATACATCCGGCAAACAGGTACCAGGTGAGGTCGATTTTCACCGCAAACAGTTGCAAGAGCTGTTCGCCGACTTTCCAGGCACACAAGGCCCCAATCACCACAGCCGGAAGGGCAATCTTCAGCAAATCGAGCAGGAAAATTTTCTGCACGTCGGCCATCGAAGCCCCGTGGATGATGCGGATGGCGATTTCCGCCCGGCGGCGTGACACTTCGTCGCGCACATAGGCCACCAGTCCTGTCAGGGCAATAATCAGAATACACAAGCCTGCAAAGAGTACGCTGTTGCGTACGTGCAACACGGCATTGTACAGGTTTCCTATCTCCAGCGACAGGCTGTACACCTTCAGCTGCTGGGAAGCAACCGTTCGGTCGACCACCTGCTGCACTTGCTTCATGGCCTCGGGCGACATCCGGTTCAACGCTACATATAAATAACCCGAAGGTCTATTTCGATAGAACATCACCGTAGGACGCTCGTCATGCTCTTCCAAAACCTGAGAGCCCAAATGAATTTCTTCGTACACCCCGCAAACAATGGCCACAACTCCGTTATCCGAATGTGAGGTAATATATACCGACTTCCCAATAGGGGAACCTGTCCATCCGGCCAGTGTTTTCATGCGTTCCACGAACTGACGGCTCACCATCACCTGCTGCGACAAGGAATCTGTCAGCGTAGGGGTAAACACATTTCCTTCGATGACCGGAATCCGGAAAGCCTTGTGATAATCGGGACCTACATAATACATGTCGGCAATGTTCATGTATTCTTCTCCTGTTTCCGGATTGTACACATTGTTTCCACTGCAACGCTCCGACAGGAGCTGGTAGCCCCAGGTAACCGCCTTTACCTCCGGCAGTTTTTTCAGTTCCTGCACACAGCGTTCCCGTTCCACCATCTTGCTGCCCGACAGGTCGGCATACAAGGTGTTCCGGTATTCAAATCCGGGGTTGAAATTCATCAAGGTGTTATACTCCAGGCCGATGACCGTCAGCAGGCAGACAAAGAATGTGGTCAACGCGAACTGCAAGCACAGCAGTCCCAGCTTCCACCTCCGCTTGTTTTCCGTGTAGCGGCGATAAGCGTAGGTCACCGGTATACGGGTATAAAGATACCCCGGCATCACTCCACAAAGCAGAATCACTCCGGCCGTTACTGCCAGACAGACCCATACGGTAGACAAGGGGAAAAGTGACTCCAGACTGTGTCCGACCTGTTCTTGCAGGAAATCCTGCAAGCCGAAAATAATCAATACGGCCAGAGCCAGACTGATCAGTCCGTGCAGCAACGACTCGGAAAGAATCATCCGGTAAATGTCGCCGCTCCCGGCCCCGTAGCAACGGTAAGTGGCAATGGCCTTGGCACGGCTCACCATGGACGAAACCACCAGCAGGATATAGTTCAGTACAGCCACCAGCAACATGATAATCGCAAAACTCAGAAACACGATGTTCATGATGCGGTTGTAATCGGACGAAGTGAATATTTCGGCTACGGGGCGGAGAGTAAGATCATACTCATTTCCCGCACGCTCCATTGCCTCCGTCACATGATTCGCTTCCAGCATGCGGTCCATGCCTTCCTTCAAGTCATCCGGAGTGCTCCCTTTCCGCAGACGGACATAGGTCTTGTAACGGTCATTTCCCAGCCAGTTGTTCGTTCCATCGTAAGACACCTGCCCGATGGTCGGCAGGGCAATGAGCACATCCATCTGTGGCAGATGGGTATTCTCGGGAAAAGCCTCGAACACCCCGACCACGGTCACATGGAACTCAGGATATTGTTTCCACGACAAGGTTTTCCCGATAATCTGTTCGCCTGCCACCTCCAGCAGTTTGGAAGAGATATACGCATTGTTGGCCTTTTCCAACCCCGTATAAGGCTCCTCGCCCATCAGCAGTTTCCGCGGGAAGACCCGGAAGAAGGTACTATCGCAGAAATAAGCCTGCCCATCCAGTTCTTTATGGTCTTCCGTCGTCAGCGTCATCGACCCAATCCCCGTAAAACGGGTGGCCACCTCCACCGCCGGGCAATAGCGCTGCAACCCCGGTCCGATGGCACCGGGAGTCTGCGTGAACTCCTTCCAGTCGACGCCTTTCTGTTTGTAGCGTTCTTCCACCCGGTAGGTTTCTTTCAACCCCGGCAGAAAATTATCATACGACCGTTCGAAAATGACCTCCGCCAGCATGACCAGGCCGATGGCCAGTCCCACGCTCAGGCAGACAATCTTGACCACATTGGCCTCTCCTTTTCGAAACAGTCCTTTCAATGCACGTTTCATAAGATACCGTTTTTACATTTCCGCGATAGAAGCCACAATCTGGCCATCGAACAGGTTGATGACACGTCCGGCAAAACCTGCGTCACGCTGGCTGTGTGTCACCATCACAATGGCGGTTCCTTCCTTATTCAGTTCGGTCAGCAGTTCCATCACTTCCTGTCCGTTCTTGGAGTCCAAGTTACCGGTCGGCTCGTCGGCCAGGATAATCTTCGGTCCGGAAACTACGGCACGGGCAATGGCCACACGCTGTTGCTGACCACCGGAGAGCTGTTGCGGATAGTGCTTTGCACGGTGGCTGATGTTCATCCGCTGCATGATTTCATTCACCCGGCGTTTCCGTTCTTCAGAAGGTACCTTCAGGTACGTCAGCGGAAGTTCGATGTTCTCAAATACGTTCAACTCGTCAATCAGGTTGAAGCTCTGGAACACAAAACCGATGTTTCCCTTGCGCACGTTGGTACGGTCTTTTTCTTTCAGACTGCCCACTTCCTTTCCGTCGAGGAAATAGCTTCCCGAAGTCGGATTGTCCAACAGGCCCATAATATTTAATAAGGTAGACTTTCCGCATCCGGAGGGTCCCATGATAGCTACAAATTCCTTGTCTCTTACCTCCAAACTTACTTTATTCAGTGCCAGTGTCTCTACTTCCGTGGTACGGAACGTTTTTGTCAGGTTTTCAATCTTAATCATAATTTTATCGTTTTATAGGATTCATATTTTCATTTTGGAACTTTATTTTCCACTAAATCCTATACAAAGTCCGTGCCAATCTTTTAAACAACTGATTATCAATAAAGAATGAAATGCCTAAAAAAAGCGGGTGTCTAATTTTTAGACACCCGCTGTATGATTTTTTGACAATTTTCGAGTAGAGGTTATGCCTTGACGCATTTGATGACCACGTGCCGGTCGCCTTCCAAGGTAGTGGCAAACAGATACACATCGCCACCTTCCTTCAATTTCCATTTTTTCCGGAGTTCCGCCACCGAGGCTGGGAAATTACGTATGGTCAGGTTGGCCTTGTCCACTCCTTGCAGCATCTGTTTCAGTTCCTTCTTCCCGAAACCCGACACTTCCAGCACCCGGAAACGGCGTCCCGGAAAGTCGACCAACGCCTCCGACGTATATAAATGACTGTTCACATGCAGTTTCTGGAGACCGAAACGCACTCCCAACAAGCGGTAAGGTCCTGCTTTCAGCAAAGCTGCCCCCGGTTCATAAAGATAATTCCCTACCTCTTCCGCCAGCGGACAACGGGCTTCTTTCTCCTGTGCATAAGTAAAGACAAACGGTTCCGTCAAAAAGTTATTAACAGCCTGTTCACAACTTATCCACACCTCTCCGGAGGCTTCTGGAGCGGATTTTTCCGGTTTTTGGAGCACTACGAGCAACTCTTTGCACTCGTTATTCACAGCCACTACGTGAATCTGACGGATGTATTTCAACTCCCGCAGCGAAGAAAAGATATCGAGCATGGGCGAAAGTTTCACCACCACCGTGCGTCCTTTCTCTACCAGCAACGGCTCCAGCTTCTGCACATCCGGTTCACAGTCGGCAATGGCTACGGTCTTTCCACCCTGACTGTCGCGACGGGCCGGGTCCAGGAACAAGCAATCCACCGGTTCCATCTGCTGCAAATAGTCCACGCCATCCGCCTCATGCACCGTGACCTGCGGCAAACCGAGCAAGGGGAAATTGTGGCGGGCCAGCTCACAGAGCACTTCCTGCCGCTCCACATAATCCACTTTCCGGAAGTTTCGCGCCAGGAAAGAACAATCTACCCCCAGTCCGCCCGTCAAATCGGCCATCGTATCGCCTTTCAGCCACGAAGCCTTGTAGCGGGCCGTGATTTCCGAGGAGCACTGTTCCATGGACAGGTGGGCCGGATACCGGATGCCTTCGGTCTGCGCCCAAAGGGGCACTTTCTTCTCGGCAATCTGCCAGCCTGCAATCTGCACCACAGCCGCCGCCATATCCACCTGCGGATATTTGCGGGCCTGCAAAGCCAACGTACGCACATCCTCTGTACGGTGCGCACGGATAAACTGGAGCGTTTCGGGTGAAAGTTCGGCCATTCTTCTGTTCTTATAAGCGTCTGTACAAGCTGTTGTTTTTCCTTTCGTTCAGAAAAAGGCATAAAAAAAGGAGTTCCGCTGAACTCCAACCTTTGTTAACCTTAAATCTAATACTATGAAAAACACGATGCAAAGGTACGGACTTTTTGGAATTATGCAAGTATTGTGCACGTTTACACATGTTTTATAACATAGATTAAGAACTTCAACCTCCGATTTAAAAGGCATTAAGAAAAACAACAACTCCCAATATGTTTCTTTACCCATAAAATTTGTATTTATAGATAAAGGAACTATCTTTGTAGTCACATCCCTGAAATAATTACATGAAAATATGCGTTTTATCCTCCTACTGCTGACCTTATTCTTGTCCGGGATTTTCCAGGCACAAACCATATCTTATTCGCAATTGACGCAATTACATACCAATACGGATGCTTCTGTAGTCAACGCCATTTGGCAAGATTCGAGCGGCCTTATCTGGATGGGGACCAATTCCGGACTACTCAGCTTTGACGGATATACTTTCCAAACCCATTACATGTACGGTCAGGAAAGCAACGTACGCATATACGACGAGGTGCAAGACGGCCATTTTTTCTATCTGGCTACTGACAACGGCATTTTATGCTATGATTACCAAACGGACCGTTATGCCCCACTTCCCATCCGGTTTCCCAACGATACCCGTTGCTTGCTGCTTACCGGAAGGACCCTGTGGATAGGAACCCTGCATGGTTTATACAGTTTTCATCTAGACCAACATACGCAACAAGCCTATACGCCCGAGACACATGGATTACCTCACGCCGCCATCTACTCTCTGTTACAACTCACAGACGGACGACTTTTGGTAGGTACCTACGATGGTCTCTGCTCTCTATCCAAAGGGGAGAAGTTTTTTCGGCACATCGAGCTTCCACACGACCAGACCCATAAAAACCAGTTCATCAATGCACTTCTGGAAGATACATTGACCCACTGCGTATGGATTGGTATGGAAGGCAATCTCATCCGTTATGACTTAACCAACGAAAAGGGGCGTGCCATTGACACGTTTCAACACAATTCCGTAAAATCACTTAACTTTGATTCCGACCATCATCTTCTTATCGGTACAGACAACGGACTCTTCGTGTACAACTATCCACAATCGCATACCACTCACATTTTGCATGACTCCAGAGACTCTCATTCATTGACCAATAACATTGTATGGTGTATCTTCACCGACAAAAACCACAACGTATGGATTGGCAGTGACAACGGTGTTTCCATCGCCCAAAGCAACAAACTATACAAATTCACGTCGGTATGGCAAATCTGTGACAGCCGGGAGGGCAACCAATTTTATTCTATCCTGAACGATTCAAAAGGCAACCGATGGTTAGGAGGCAGCGACGGACTGATTCTGGTACCTCCCAGCCCCGCTGCAGCCCGGTGGTATAAAATGGGAAAGAAAGATTTCCCCATTTCACACAATCGTATCCGCCACATTTATGAAGACAGAGAACACGACGTATGGATTGCGACAGACGGAAGTATCGAATGCTACAACCCACAGAACCAGCAGTTTATTCATTACCATATCACCGACAGTACACATACCTACAATGCCAACTGGGCTTATTCCATACTGGAAGATGCCAAAGGACAATTATGGATAGGTACCTGCCTGGGAGGTATATTCAGGGTGGACAAGCAAAAACTGATACACAGCAAAGGAGACTTATACCTTGCCGACGAAAACTACACGACCAAAGACGGACTCAAAAGTATGTTCGTCAGCCAGATTGTGCCCGACAGTACAGGGAATATCTGGATATTGCCATACAATCACGAGATACAAAAACTGCACATCAATGACGGACATATCACCTCGTACACCCTTTCTACGGACCAACAGGTGATTCCCAGTTTCATTCTGTGTGACCAAGCCGGATTCATCTGGGCCGGGAGTCACAACATGGTGTACTGCATTGACCCTCGGTTGGAACGACATCAAGCCATCAAGCTCACAGACTCGTCCAATCTGCAGATTCTGTCCATGGCAGAAGCTGAAGGCTATATATGGATTTCCACTACACAAGGAATATGGACGGTAGAAAAATCAACCCACGACATTCATCACTTACAACTTGCTGAACAGCTCTTCACTCACGTGTACTATGACTCACAGCATCACACCATCCTGCTGGGAGGAAATGACGGAATCGGTGAATGTCAGCCTGCCATCATCCATGAAAAAGAACAGCCTGTCCAAATCCTACTGACTCGTATCACCGTCAATGGAAAACCTTTCACCTGTGACCAAAGCGTGCGCTACTGCAAGAAAGCGGAGGTTACGCACACACAAAACAACTTTGTATTCTCCTTTTCCGATTTTCCCTATACCCGGAGCGGACAAACTTCTTTTGTCTACAAACTGGAAGGGGTAGATGAGACATGGCACAACCTGCCCGCTCACAGTAACCAAATTACCTACAACAACCTGGAGCACGGCACTTACCAGCTTTTCATCTGCAAAGCAGAAGATACGAACAATGCACAGCCTTTGTTCACACTGACCATTCTTCCGCCATGGTACTATACCATCTACGCCAAACTCTGTTACCTCATCCTCACGCTTGCCCTTATTCTGTGGATTATCAACTTCTTCCGCGTCAAAAGCCGTTTACGGTTGGAAAAAATGGAAAAGGAACAGATTTTGAAACAGTCGCAGCAGAAGATGAATTTCCTGTCCAACATTTCACACGACCTGAAAACGCCTGTCAGCATGATTGTTTCTCCTCTGAGCAAACTGCGGATAGATACACACGAAGGCCCCCAAAAGTCCATGATAGACATCGCCTACCGGAATGCCCTTCTACTGAACGAGATGATTCACAAGTTGCTTGAGTTCAACCGAATAGACAACGCACAGAACACTCTCTTCATCTTGTCACGAGTGGAACTGGTATCCTTGCTGCGCAAAATCTATTCTTACTTTCAGGAAGCAGACCTGGTGGCACATGCCCATCAATGGGAATTCCACAGCAATACCGAATCGTTGTATATGGATGTAGACGCCATAAAGATGGATTCCATTTTTCGGAATTTACTGTCCAACGCAGTCAAATATACGCCAGAAGGAGGAAAAATCCAGCTCGATCTTACTTATTCCTCCTCTACGAAAGAGGTATGCATCACTTTCGAAGATACAGGTATCGGTATTCCCTCGAATGAATTACCCTACATTTTCCAACGTTTTTTCCAGTCTCCACGTACCCAAAAGACACACGAAGGAACCGGCATCGGACTTTACCTCGTAAAAAACTATACGGAGGTACACCATGGCACCATCAATGTGACCTCACAAGAAGGAAAAGGTACCCGGTTTGTCCTCACTTTCCCGATAGATGAGGATTTGCAGCATGAAACACACATACAAAATGTACCATCCTCTCCGAGTTCCGTCACTCCAGGAACAGACCACCCGCTTATCCTTGTGGTAGACGACAACCAAGACATGCACGAACTGATTCCGCAGATACTAGGAGAAAGCTACCGTTTCCTGGCCGCTTCAAACGGGAAGGAAGGTTTGAATCTGGCCGAAAAATACAGTCCCAGCCTGATTATCTCTGACTACATGATGCCCGTAATGGACGGTATGGAGATGAGTCGGCTCTTAAAGAAACAAGCGTCTACTTTTGCCATTCCCATCCTGATGCTTACCGCAAAAGACGACCCGCAAACCAAGAACCGCAGCCTGAAATCGAACATCGACGCTTTTATCTCCAAACCGTTTGAAGCGGAATTGCTGCGCAACAAGGTCGCCCAAATGCTACGCAGCAAGACGTTCTATGAGAGCCAGGCCCGAATCAGCCACATCACCACTCCTAAAGAAGAAGAGAATCTGGTGTCACAGGACGAGAAGTTCCTGATGACCATCACCCAACTAATAGAAGACCATATTTCAGATTCAGACTTAAATGTCAATACCCTATGCAACCTGTCGGGCAGTGGCAGCAAACAAATCTACCGAAAAGTAAAACAGCTTACCGGTATGAGCCCTGTAGAATATATCAAGTCCATCCGGATGAAAAAGGCCGCCATGTTGCTTAAACAAAAGAAATTTACCATTGCTGAAGTCATGTATATGGTGGGGTATTCCAACCCATCTTACTTCTCCAAATGTTTCCAAGCAACCTTTGGATGTACTCCAAAGCAATATGATTAAGTGCTATAAATCAACATCTTACAGCGCCTGTCCAAATTTTATCCTGATATGTCCAATATGTTTCCCTGCCCTCAGGGAACCTTATGTACATTTGCAGCAAACAAATCTTTAAAGAATACTTTTATGAAAGACAAAATCTTAAATCTATTGAAAGTATTCCTCATATTGCTGTGTATCACATGCATCGGGAATACAAGTCCTGTGCTCGCCTGGCAAGGCGGAAGCAAAATTGTAACCGGACAGGTAATTGATGAAAACAAGGAACCACTTATTGGTGTCAATGTGGTGGTGACGGGAACAACCATCGGAACCATCACCGATTTCGACGGAAATTATTCACTGGAAGTACCCTCCGGAAAAAACCAACTACAATTTTCTTATATCGGCTATTTGTCACAAACCCTGACCATCCACGGAAAGACATTGAACGTACAACTTCAATCGGATACGCAGATGCTGAGTGACGTCGTGGTCATCGGATACGGAACGCAACGGAAAAGCGATTTAACCGGCTCGGTGACGAATGTGTCCAGCGAAGACTTCAACACCGGTCTGGTCAGTTCTCCTGAACAATTAATCAATGGTAAGATTTCAGGTGTGCAGATTATGTCCAACAGTGGTTCTCCTACGGCTGGAAGCACCATTCGTGTCCGTGGAGGTGCCTCACTAAACGCCAGCAACGACCCGCTTATCGTATTGGATGGAGTGCCCTTGGAACAAGGAGGAATCAGTGGAAACAGTGGAAACTTCCTAAGCCTCATCAACCCGAACGATATTGAAAGCATGACCATCCTGAAGGATGCTTCCTCTACTGCCATCTATGGTTCACGTGCCTCCAATGGCGTCATCATCATTACAACCAAGAAAGGAAACTCTGACAAACTGAAATTTACCTTCAGTACGACCAACTCCATACAGACCAACACAAGACTGGCCGACATGCTGGATTGTGACCAGTTTATCCAAGTGGTAAATACACAAGGAAGTGACGCACAAAAAGCATTACTGGGAACTACACGCACCAACTGGAACGACTATATCTACCACAATGCCTTCGGAACCGACAACAACCTGAGCATGTCTGGGAAAATTGCCAAGAACTGGCCTTTGCGTGTATCTTTGGGTTATTACAACCAGGACGGTTTGTTGAAAACCGATAATGCAGAACGTTTTACAGGGAGCGTGTCACTGTCTCCCTCTTTACTGGATGACCACTTGAAACTGACATTGAACCTGAAAGGTTCTCTGAACAAAAACCAGTTTGCCAACACCAGCGCCATCTGGGGAGGAGCTACCATGAATCCGACCATTCCGGTCTACTCCGGCAGCGATGCATTCGGCGGATATACCGAAGCTATCGGCAGCGACGGTAACCCCGTTACCGGCGGCGTATTAAACCCACTGGGATTGCTGGAACAAAAAGATGCACACAGCAAGGTGACGCGTTTCATCGGAAACTTCGACGTAGATTATCGTCTGCATTTCTTCCCAGATTTGAAGATACATGCCACATTCGGTTATGACTATGCAGAAGGAAAAGGTTCTGAATATGTCAGCCCGGAAGCCGCAGAATATTACACAACCGGAGGATATTACTATCCCTACGGTCCACAGAAAAACGAGAACCGCCTACTGACCCTGTATGCCAACTACAATAAAATGGTGGAAAGTCTGAACAGCAATTTCGATGTGACAGTAGGATATGACTACCAATATTGGAAATCGACTACCCCGGAAACTTATTCACGCAATGCAGCAGGAGAGACTCAAACGGTATTCAAGGCTTCTGATGAACGCCATACATTACTCTCTTATTATGGACGTTTAAATTATTCCTACGGTTCACGTTACATGCTGACCGCAACTGTACGCCGGGATGCAACATCCCGCTTTGCAGCCAACCAGCGATGGGGAACCTTCCCTTCTATTGCATTGGGATGGCGTTTGACCGAAGAAGGATTCATGAAAAACCAGAAGGTGCTCAGCAACCTCAAGCTGAGAGCAAGCTACGGAGTTACCGGACAGCAGGATGGAATTGGCAACTATAATTATCTACCGGTCTATACACTGAGCCAGGATGGCGCACAAGGTATAGTAGGAGGCACTCCTATCTACACGTATCGCCCGGAAGCTTATGTGTCTGACTTGAAATGGGAAACTACCACCTCTTGGAACTTTGGTTTCGATTTCGGCTTTTTAAAAGACCGTCTGACCGGTAGTCTGGATTATTATACCCGTAAAACAAAAGATTTGATTGCCACCGTTCCGGCCGCTGCAGGTTCTACTTTCGATAAGAACATCACCACCAACGTGGGCAATGTAGACAGTAAAGGTATTGAGTTCTCACTCAACGCCACACCGATTCAAACCAAGGATTTTAACTGGGACATCAGCTTCAACATGACCTGGCAATCCATGAAAGTCAAGAACTTGTCCATCGTGCCGGGAAGTGAAGCCACCAACATGCCTGTGGGCCCCTCTATTGACGGCTATCAGTTCCAGACCTTGACCGAAGGATATGAACCATATATGTTCTATGTCTACAAACAATTGTATGACGAGAAAACCGGCAAGCCGATAGAAGGAGCCTATGCCGATTTGAACCACGACGGAGTCATTGATTCGGGTGACCTTTACCGCTACCACTCCCCTGCTCCAGATTATATCATGGGATTGAGCACTTCGCTCCGCTGGAAACAATGGACCCTGGGAATGAGTTTCCGTGCCAACATCGGCAACTATGTGTACAATGGAATGGCCATGAATACCGGCGCCATGGAAACCATGAGCTACAACGCCTTCCAATTGAACAACCTATCGACCAGCTACCTGGAAACAGGTTTCCAGCAACGCCAGTATCTGTCGGATTACTATGTGGAAAATGCCTCTTTCCTGAAAATGGACAACCTGAATTTGGGATACAACTTCGGCGAAATTTTCAAAGGTTGCAGCCTGAATGCCAGCATTATGGTACAAAACGTATTCTGCATCACCAAATACAGTGGAGTAGATCCGGAGGTCCCCAATGGAATGGATAATTCATTCTATCCACGCCCACGTACTTATTCACTGAATCTTGGACTCAATTTCTAACTCTAACCGCATACTATCATGAAGAAAATACTATATGCAGCTTTATTCTGCTGCACCTCATTACTTACTCCTTCCTGTGTGGATGACCTGAATCAATATCCACATTTGGAAACCACTTCCGAAAATGTCTATACATCGGCGGAGAATTATTATAAAGTACTTGCCAAAATCTACACCGCCATGGTCACCTCCGGACAGGAGAAAGGAGGAGGCAATGCCGACCTCTCCAGCAACAACGGCCAAGACTACATGCGGTGTTACTTCAACCTGCAGGAAATTGGAACAGATGAAGTGGCCTACACCTGGCTGAGCGGAGAAAACCTGACGGATATCAGCAACCTGTCATGGGATGCCAACAATTCTTGGGTATCGGATATGTACTACCGCATTTATTACAACATCGCGCTTTGCAATGAATTCCTGCGGAACGCTTCGGACGAAAAAATCAGCGGTTTCAGTGAGAACGAGCAAACTGCAATCCGTCAGTATCGTGCAGAAGCACGTTTCATGCGGGCCTTGTTCTACTATCATGCCATGGACTTGTTTCACGACATTCCTTTCGTGACGGAGAACGACCCGGTAGGAAGTTTCATCCCGCCCCGTTATACGGCAGAACAAATTTTCAATTTTATTGAAAGCGAGCTCAAAGAACTGACCGGAGAAGACAGTGACTTGCTCGACAAGAATTCTTGCCCGTACGGAAGAGCTTCCAAAGGAGCCGCCTATACGTTGCTTGCCAAAATGTACCTAAATGCCGCAACCTACATCGGCACCACCAAATACGATGAATGTATTCAGGCATGTGAAGCCGTTATCGAAGAAGGCTACACCCTCGAACCCGAGTACAAGAAACTGTTTAATGCCGACAACGACAAGCGTACCAATGAAATTATCTTTACCCTGCCGGTAGATGCCAACACCACTGTATCATGGGGAAGCTCTACATATATGGTATGCGGAGCTATCAGCCAGACCTCAGAATACCAAGTCCCTGCAGATTATGGAGCAACCAAAGGATGGGGCTCCATGCGAATCCGCCAAGCAGCCTCTTCCCTGTTCCAGCAGAGTGATATACGAGCTGGCTTTTTTACAGAGGGACAGACACAGGAAGTCACATCCATGGACGATCAAAGTACGGGTTACCTAGTTACCAAATGGACGAACCTGACAGACGACGGACAGCAAGCATCTAACACCGACCTCAACGGAGTAAGCACAGATTATCCATTGTTCCGACTGGCCGATGTATACCTGATGTATGCAGAAGCTACTGCACGAGGTGGGAAGGGAGACATGAACCGGGCTTTAGGATACGTCAACGCATTGCGGGAAAGAGCTTTTGGCAACTCCTCTTTCAACGTTCCCATAAATGAGCTGACCAAAGACAACTGCATCTTCTTCCTGGACGAACGCCTGCGGGAATTGTACTGGGAATGCAGCCGTCGCACCGACCTGATACGCTTCAATTGCTTTACCACCGCCGACAAACTGTGGGAATGGAAAGGAGGCAGTCAAGCAGGTACTTCTGTAGACAGCAAGTACAACATCTATCCGATTCCTGCAACCGAACTGTCGGCTAACCCGAATCTATATAACGAGAACTATTAATCTTCATAAACCTAAGACAATCATGAAATTCATTACCTATACTTTTATCATTCTTTTTTCACTGCTGTCGTTCACCGCATGTGAAAAGGATGGAGATAAAATCTACCTGAAAAGCCTGGAGGGAAATGAGCTGATAGCCTCTACCCAGGAAATCGTTCTTTCTTCAGCGCAGTCTCAGGAAATTGTACTTTCCTTTGCCTGGACCGAACAGACCCTCACATCCAGTGTACCCGATGCCGGCGCAGCCGTTTCAGTCAGCACGTATCTGGAAGCGGCACTGACAGAAGACTTCAGCGGTACGATTTCCCGCACAGAAACCTCTTCATTGTCCAAAGCCTTCACAGGGGCTGAATTAAATACAATTGCTGTCAATCTAGGTGCCCAAGTAGGCACTGCCAGCACGTTATATTTCCGTCTGGCAAGTGCCGCAGGTACCAATATTCCTGCAGCCTATAGCAACGTCATCCGTATCCAGGTCACCCCTTATGAGATTGACATGCACACGGGAATCGTCGTAGAATCAGACAACAGTAACCAAGTCATCGGCGATACGGACATGACACTTTATTCTCCGGACGCAGACGGCGTCTACAAAGGATTCGTATCCATTCCATACGGATGGTATCATATTTTCCTGAAAGAAGCAAACGGCAACCTGTGGGGGACAGCAGGCGATGAAGGAGCCTTCCATTTGACCAACGATGCAACCAACAACCGCCAGAACATGTGGTTCCCTGAAAATGACGGATGCTATTATGTAATTGTGAATACCATATCAACAGAATGGAGTGCGCTGCACATCTCCACCTTGTCGGTAGAAGGACTAGGCAGTTCACCGATTTCACTGACATTCGACAAAGAAAACAAATGCTGGGTAGGTACCTTTAACGCAGAGCAAACCGGAAATACGACTGTCACACTGAGTGGTAACGGAGAGCAATGGAATGTGTCTACCGGTACAAACTCCGGAGCCGGTATCAGTACTCCGATTTACTTCCGGAGCAATGGTGAAAACATCGAATTGTCTGATGCACAGACACCGGAAGAAATCACCGTTTCCATTCCACAGACAGGTACATGTACAGTGACGGTTTCACTGGATGACCCACAAAAGCCAGCCAGCATTTCCATCACAGCCGGAGGAAGCAGTCTGCCAACGGTTTATCCCGACCAACTGGAAGTAGTACATTATAATGATGATGGATCAGAAGTAACGATGACTACTCTCACTCTAATTGACCGTGAGAAAGGTATCTACAGCGGACAATATACCGGCGATAACTACAACTTCCAGATTATCGACCAGACTAATCAGAAATGGTATGGCTGCGACCCGAACGACAACAGCAAACTTTCAACTGCAGGCGATAAATGGAACTTATGGTTTGACGGAGGAAATACGGTAAATGTCACTATTACCGTCAACTTAAGTGAATTAACTTGGCAATACAGCAATGCCGATGAATACCCGACTTCCATGAGCATGTATATCTTTGATAAAAATAATTGGACGTTAGGAGAGAAAGTTTTAGACCTCGAGAAGAAAAGTGAAGGTATTTATCAAGGAATCTTTGAAGGCATATACAATTATGATTTCAAATTTGTTGACAACAACTCTGTTACCTACGGCACCAACTGGAGCGAAGAGAATACAAGCGGATTCCAATTAAGCAAAGACTCTTCGGCTGGTACACTCTGGCTGGAAGGCTATAGCTGGAGCGAGGAAACTGTGCTAAAACTACAAATCATCGTTGATTTAACTACCATGACCTGGAGCTTTGAACCAATCAATTAATTACTATCAACCCTAAAAGAATAAACCTTTATGAAAACAATAAAAAACTGGTGGATTGGCTTGATGCTGTTCGTAGGAACTTCCTTTGTTTCCTGCACAGACAATGATACCCCCACCTTCCCTGACACAGAGGAACAGACAGAGACCTATGATATGACTGGATTTGCCCGTGGAGCAGATGTAAGCTGGCTTACCGAGATGGAAAGTTTCGGGCGCAAGTTTTACGATGCAAACGGAAAATCACACGAATGTATGGAGTTGCTCCGCACACTCGGCATGAATGCCATTCGCCTGCGCGTATGGGTAAACCCTACCGACGGCTGGTGCAATAAAGACGATGTATTGATAAAAGCCTGGCGTGCCAAGAACTTAGGCTACCGGCTGATGATTGACTTCCATTACAGTGACACTTGGGCAGACCCAGCCCATCAGGAGAAGCCTGCCGCATGGGCCGGATACAACTTCGAAGAATTGAAAACAGCCGTGGCAAGCCATACGACTGAAGTGCTTAGTGCCCTCAAAACAATGGATATCGATGTGGAATGGGTACAAATAGGCAATGAAACGCGTACCGGCATGCTGTGGGATGACGGAAAAGCTTCCAGCGGAAACACTCGCAATTTTGCAGAACTCATCAATGCCGGATATGAGGCAACCAAAAGTGTCTATCCCGACGCATTGACCATCATCCATATTGATGAAGGCAACAATCCCAACCGGTATATCTGGTTGTTCGACGGGTTGCAGAATGATGGAGCCAAATGGGACGTAATCGGAATGTCATTGTATCCGGAACCGGATGGAGACGACGATAGCAAAAAAGACTGGAGAACCATGAACAACGACTGCATTGCCAACATGAAGGACTTGGTGGAACGTTATCACAAAAAAGTCATGATGTGCGAAATCGGTATCAACTGGAACTATGCAGAAGCCGAAGCGTTCTACACAGACTTCATCACCAAAGCCAAAGAAGTGGAAGGATGCCTGGGAGTATTTGCCTGGGAACCTGAATGCTATGGAGGATGGGAAGGTTACCACAAAGGTATGTTCACCGATGAAGGTCGTCCCACCAGTTCATTCAATGCATTCAAAAGAGATTGATTCACAAAACCATAAATATAAGTATGAAGAACAGCTTATTATCTTTCAGCTTATGCTTCCTGACGTTCCTGTCGACTTACGGACAACGTAGCGAACAAACGTTGGAAAAGAACTGGAAGTTTATGAAAGGAGATGTAGCCGATGCACAATCGGCTACATTCAACGATACCCAATGGGAGAAGGTCAGAGTACCTCATGACTGGGCTATTTACGGACCGTTCGACCGAAACAATGACCTGCAACGCGTAGCTGTCACACAAAACCTGGAGACGGAAGCTTCCGTAAAAACCGGACGTACCGGAGGGCTGCCTTATGTGGGAACCGGCTGGTATCGGACCACATTCAAGACTCCCCAAGGAAAGCATACCACCTTGGTCTTCGACGGGGCTATGAGTGAAGCACGTGTATATGTCAATGGAAAAGAAGTCTGCTTCTGGCCTTACGGTTACAACTCATTTTACTGTGATGTGACCGATGTGGTCTATGCAGACGGTAAGGAAAACATTCTGGCCGTAAGACTGGAGAACAAGCCTCAGTCTTCACGCTGGTATCCAGGAGCCGGACTGTACCGGAACGTGCACGTCCTATCCACCGAAAAGATGCATGTGCCTGTCTGGGGTACGCAGATTACGACTCCCCACGTAGACAAGGATTTTGCCTCTGTATGCCTGCGCACTCAGATTGAAGGAGCCGGCACAAAAGAACTGACCGTAGTTACAGACATTCTTTCTCCGGAAGGGAAAGTGGTCGCATCCAAGGAAAATAAAGGCTACATCAACCACGGGCAGCCTTTCACACAAAATTTCCTTGTATCAAATCCGTCTTTATGGTCGCCTGAATCTCCGGCATTGTATCAGGCCGTATCCAAAATCTATTGTGAAGGGAAACTGACGGATACCTATACCACCCGCTTCGGTATCCGTACCATTGAGTTTGTGGCCGACAAAGGTTTTTACCTGAACGGGCAGCACCGTAAATTTCAAGGGGTATGCAACCATCATGACCTAGGTCCCTTGGGAGCTGCAGTCAACAAATCAGCTCTCCGCCACCAACTTGCTCTCTTGAAGGATATGGGATGCGACGCTATCCGGACTGCCCATAACATGCCTGCTCCGGAACTGGTGGAACTGTGCGATGAAATGGGTTTCATGATGATGATTGAACCTTTTGACGAATGGGATATAGCCAAATGTGAAAACGGTTATCACCGCTATTTCCAAGAATGGGCCGAAAAAGACATGGTCAATATGCTCCGGCACTATCGCAACAATCCCAGCGTAATTATGTGGAGCATCGGTAACGAAGTGCCCACTCAATGTAGCCCTGAAGGCTATCGGGTGGCTAAGTTCCTGCAGGATATATGCCACAGAGAAGATCCTACCCGGCCGGTCACCTGCGGAATGGACCAGGTGAGCTGTGTGCTGGACAACGGATTCGCCTCCATGATTGACATCCCGGGATTGAATTACCGTGCCCATCGCTATCAGGAAGCCTACGACCGTCTTCCGCAGAACCTGATATTGGGTTCCGAAACCTCCTCCACCGTCAGTTCCAGAGGTGTCTACAAATTACCAGCCGTACGCAAGGCCGATGCCCTCTATGAAGACCATCAATCTTCTTCTTACGACTTGGAACATTGTGCATGGTCCAATATTCCCGATATTGACCTGGCACTGGCAGAAGACTACGACTGGACACTGGGACAATTTGTATGGACCGGATTTGATTACCTAGGAGAACCTAGTCCGTATGATACTGACGCATGGCCCAACCACAGTTCCATGTTCGGCATCATCGACTTGGCTTCTATCCCCAAAGACCGCTATTATCTGTATCGCAGTGTATGGAACAAAAAAGCGGAAACCTTACATATTCTGCCCCATTGGAACTGGGAAGGACATGAAGGAACCGAAGTGCCTGTGTTTGTATACACCAGCTATCCTTCTGCCGAGTTATTCATAAATGGAAAAAGTTTCGGCAAACAGACCAAACACGGAGAAACTCCGGAGAACCGTTTCCGTTTGATGTGGCCTCATGCCATCTATGAGCCTGGAGAAGTCAAAGTAATTGCTTACAACGAATCTGGGAAGGCAGTAGCAGAAAAAACAATACATACTGCAGGGAAAGCGCATCACATTGAATTATCCACTTCCCGGTCTACATTAAACGCGGATGGAAAAGACTTGACTTATATCACACTTCGGGTGGTAGATAAAGAAGGAAACTTATGCCCCAACGACAGCCGTCTTCTTCAGTTTAAGGTAAAGGGAGCCGGAAGATTCCTGGCCTCAGCCAATGGAGACCCCACCTGCCTGGATGCTTTTCATCTTCCTCAGATGCATGCCTTTGGAGGAATGTTGACCGTCATTCTGCAATCAGGAGAGCAATCTGGACAAATTGAACTGTCTGCACACGGAAAGGGACTGAAAAATGGAAAGATTGCTATCACAGTACAAAAAAAATGATTAACCATGAAAATAAAACACATACTCATGCTCCTCTTATGGGGAAATATGATTCACCTATACGGACAGACGGACACTTCTACTTTTTACAAAGGAGCCGACATCAGCTGGACGACAGAATTGGAAGCAGAAGGACATCACTTCTACGACTTCCAAGACAATGAACAAGAATGTACTTCACTCATGAAAAAATTGGGGATGAACGCCATTCGGCTACGTGTGTGGGTGAATCCTCAACACAAATGGAGCAGCAAGGAAGATATGCTGGAATTGGCCAAGCGAGTAAAGGCCAACCACATGGAGTTGATGGTAGACTTCCATTACAGCGACTGGTGGGCCGACCCAGGCAAACAAAATGTACCTCAAGCTTGGAAAGGCTTGTCGTATGAAGAAATGAAAAAAGCCTTGGCTGCACATACCAAAGAAGTACTTCAACTGCTGAAAAATCACGGCATCACTCCCAAATGGGTACAGGTAGGCAATGAAACCAGCGACGGCTTTTTATGGGAAATGGGCCGGGCCAGTACGCAGATGGCCCAATACGCAGGTCTCACCACAGCGGGATACGACGCTGTAAAATCCATTTTTCCAGAAGCTACTGTCATCGTACATCTGGATAACGGTTTCGACAACAACCTGTATAACTATATTTTCGATGGATTGAAACAATACGGAGGGAAATGGGATATGATTGGCATGTCGCTTTACCCCTACTGGTCTGTCTTATACAAAAAAGTAGCAAACGCAGACGAAGCTATCAACGGATGTATGGAAAACATTCGGCGAGTCGGCAAAAAATATAACTGCGATGTCATGATTGTGGAAACAGGTATGGAATCGGCCCAACCAGAAGAAGGAGAGAAACTGCTCCGGCGCATCCTGTCTGAAGCCCAAAACAATACCCAAGGATATTGCAAGGGGGTATTCTATTGGGAGCCGGAATGCAAACCTTCTACTTATGCGCTTGGGGCCTTTACCGAAGATGGACATCCTACGTGTATTATGAAAGCATTCCAAGAGTAAAGGCATAAAAAAAGGAGTTCCGCTGAACTCCAACCTTTGTTAACCTTAAATCTAATACTATGAAAAACACGATGCAAAGGTACGGACTTTTTGGAATTATGCAAGTATTGTGCACGTTTACACATGTTTTATAACATAGATTAAGAACTTCAACCTCCGCTTTAAAAGGTATTAAGAAAAAGCCCTCCTTCCTCATGCATTTTCTCTCCACATCTTTCACGCCCTTCACCCGTACCCTTTCTATGGCAAGTGCCTGTTTTCATGTTAAAAAGACATAGGTTTCACCGATTACTCCCCCGTATTCCAACAAAATGTTATATCTTTGTCCCAATTATAGACTTTGACGTAACATGATAACCCTGAAAGAATTCTTTTCATTCAAACAGAACCGTTTTTTCTGGCTGAACCTGATAGCCATGATTGTGGTCGTTATCGGTGCATGCTGGGGCACCCTGCTCTGGCTTGACCACTATACACACCACGGAGAAGCCTATGTGGTACCCAATGTCAAGAACAAGTCACTGGCAGAAGCCCAACTGGCACTTCATAACCAAAAGTTAGAGGGACTGGTGGTGGATTCCAGCTATGTGAAAGGACTTCCCGACGGCATGATACTGGACCAGAACCCGGCAGGAGGAGCCCGTGTAAAGGAAGGTCGTACGATTTACTTGACTGTCACCACTTCGAAGGTGCCCTTGGTGAAGTTGCCCGACCTGATTGACAACAGTTCGCTGCGCCAGGCAGAAGCGAAATTAAAAGCCATGGGGTTCCGCTTGACGGAACCGGAATACGTTTCGGGTGAGCAAGACTGGATTTACGGCATCAAATACCGTGGCAGAAGCCTGATGAGCGGAGACAAGGTTCCCCACGAGGCCATGCTGACTTTGTGTGTGGGCAATACAGCCATCCGCGATTCACTGGCCATGGATTCTACACAAGTAATGATAAGTGAAGGGGCATCTGAAAACAGCGAGGCTGAGGTGGATGACTCTTGGTTCTAACCTCCACAAATCGAAAAAATGGCAGAAGATTTGATTGATTACGAACTGGATGACGAAACGCCAGACGACATTGAACCGATAGGGGGAGAACCGGAACTGTACGAACATTTCCGTACGGTGGTAGACAAAGGACAGGCTCCGGTCCGCATCGACAAGTATTTATTTGAACGCATCGTCAATGCATCGCGCAACCGTATCCAAATGGCGGCCGACAACGGCTTTGTCATGGCCAACGGAAAACCGGTGAAGAGCAGCTACAAGGTGAAACCGCTGGACGTGCTGACCGTGATGATGGACCGTCCACGCTACGAGAATGATATCATCCCAGAAGACATTCCCCTGAACATTGTATATGAAGACGACGACCTGATGGTAGTGAACAAACCGGCAGGGCTGGTGGTACATCCGGGCTGCGGCAATTATCATGGTACGCTGGTGAATGCCATCGCTTGGCACCTGCGCGATGTGCCTACCTATAATCCGAACGACCCGCAGGTGGGACTGGTACACCGCATCGACAAGGATACTTCAGGCTTACTCGTCGTAGCCAAGACACCGGATGCCAAGACCAACTTAGGACTTCAATTCTACCACAAAACCACCAAGCGTGAATACAACGCCTTGGTGTGGGGCATCGTGGAACAAGATGAAGGCACCATCGTGGGCAACATCGGACGCAATCCGCGCGACCGGATGCAGATGGCCGTCATGGCCGACCCAACTCAGGGAAAACATGCCGTAACGCACTATCAGGTGCTGGAACGATTAGGCTACGTCACGCTGGTGAAATGCGTGCTTGAGACCGGACGCACCCATCAGATTCGTGTACACATGAAATACATTGGCCACACGCTGTTCAACGACGAACGCTACGGCGGCCATGAAATCTTAAAAGGAACTCATTTCAGCAAATACAAACAATTTGTAAACAACTGTTTCGAAATCTGTCCCCGTCAGGCATTACATGCCAAGACTTTAGGGTTTGTACATCCCCGCACGGGAGAGGAAATGTTTTTCACTTCCGAACTGCCCGAAGACATGACCTGTCTGCTGGAACGATGGAGAACGTATATCAGTAACAGAGAACAATTATGAAACGTACAATTGCGATTGTAGCAGGAGGAGACTCTTCCGAACACGAAGTCTCCATGAAAAGTGCAGAGGGTATCTACTCTTTTATCGACCAGGAAAAATATACCCTTTATATTGTGGAACTGACCAAAGCACACTGGGAAGCCATTCTTTCCGACGGAAGCCGTGCCAAAGTGGACAAGAACGACTTCAGCTTTATGGACCACGGAAAGAAAATCATCCCCGACTTTGCCTATATCACCATCCACGGAACTCCGGGAGAAAACGGTATCCTGCAAGGATATTTCGAACTGATTGGCATCCCTTACTCTACTTGCGACGTGCTGGTATCAGCCATGACGTTCAGCAAGTTCACCTTGAACCAGTACCTGAAGGGCTTTGGTGTACGGGTAGCTGAATCCATGCTGGTAAATAAACGCCATGGCATCAGCGATGAGGATGTTATCAGCAAAATCGGCTTACCTTGCTTCATTAAGCCCAATGCCAGCGGTTCCAGCTTTGGTGTAACCAAGGTAAAAACCAAAGAACAGATACAACCGGCCTTGCAGGCAGCCTTCAAGGAATCGGACGATGTGATGATTGAGGCCTTCATGGACGGTATCGAACTGGCCAACGGATGCTACAAGACTAAAAATAGCGCTGTAGTATTCCCGATTACCGAAGTGGTCAGCAAGAACGAATTCTTCGACTACAACGCCAAATACAAAGGAGAAGTGACAGAAATCACACCGGCACGCCTCAGCCCGGAACTGACCAATCGCGTACGGCAACTCACTTCTGCCATCTATGATATTTTGGGCTGCAAGGGAATCGTCCGTGTGGATTACATCATCACAGAAGGCGACAAAATCAACATGCTCGAAATCAATACCACTCCGGGCATGACTGCTACCAGCTTCATCCCACAACAAGTACGTGCCGCCGGACTGGATATAAAGGACGTAATGACCGATATTATTGAGGACCATTTCAATTAATTTTGTATCTTTGGAGAGAACAAGACATTCAATATCATGAACATACCTGCTGAATTTGACGATATTCGTCCGTACACCCCCGAAGAACTTCCACAAGTCTGTGAGGAACTGCTGGCTGACAAAGACTTTCAGGCTGTCATCCAATCCGTCATGCCGGGTGTACCCATGGAAATGATTGCAGCACAGTTGCGTCGCTGCAAGACCAGCCTGGACGTACAGAAAACGTTCTTTCACAAGCTGCTCCACGACATCATGCAGCAACATAGCGACGGATTTGACCTGGATACCTCTTCCCTTCCCGACAAGGACAAAAATTATACCTTTATCTCCAATCATCGGGACATCGTTCTTGACCCGGGCTTTCTGTCTGTCGGCTTACTGGACAACGGTTTCCCCGATACCGTAGAAATCGCCATCGGCGACAATCTGCTGATTTATCCCTGGATCAAGAAGCTGGTACGAGTAAACAAGGCCTTCATCGTGCAGCGTGCTTTGAGCATGCGGCAGATGCTGGAATCGTCGGCCCGCATGTCACGCTACATTCATTTTGCCGTGACTCAGAAAAAGGAAAACGTGTGGATTGCCCAGCGTGAAGGAAGAGCCAAGGACTCCAACGACCGTACTCAGGAAAGTGTGTTGAAAATGCTGGCCATGGGAGGAGAAGGCGATATCGTTGACCGGCTGAAGGAACTGAACCTTGTACCGGTATCCTTATCGTATGAATATGATCCGTGTGACTTTCTGAAAGCGAAGGAGATGCAGCAGAAACGGGATTCGGAAAACTTCAAGAAGAGTCAGGCCGACGATCTCACCAACATGCAGACCGGTATCTTCGGCTACAAGGGACACGTACATTTCCAGACAGCTCCTTGCCTCAACGAGGAATTGGAAACACTGCGAGGACTCCCTAAAACAGAGATATTCAACCAACTTGCCACATTAATCGACCGACACATCCATCGCAATTACCGGATGTATCCGGGAAACTACGTGGCCTGTGACTTACTGAACGGTACCGATACCTTTGCCGGGAAATATACACCGGAAGAGAAACAACGCTTCGAGGCCTACCTGCAAAAGAAACTGGACCTGATTCAGCTGCCGAACAAGGACGAAGCTTTCCTTCGCCGGTGCATGCTGCAAATGTATGCCAATCCGGCTATCAACTATCAGAAAGCCCACGAAGCATGAAACAGCTCCGTATCCTTTTAAGTATATTCGCCTGCCTGCTACTGTTAGGATCTTGCAAGAAGGATGAAGAATATGTATATCCCAATGTGATAAGCACGTTCATCGATGTGAGTACAGACAGCAGTGGCACCGTAGAAAAGCTGATTACCGACAAAAAGGAAACACTGCAGATTCTCAACCGGGAAGGGCTGGACGGATTGACACCCGATTCAACTTACCGAACGGTTTCCATCTACGAGCCCAAGGAGATAGACACACAAGGCAATGCGACAGCCCTGCTGTATTCCTGCCAACTGATTATCTCCGTAAAGCCGGTGACGGTTGACAAGCTGCCGAACGGAACTGCCAAGACTGACCCGTTAAACATACAAAGTGTATGGCAATCGGGAGATTATCTCAATCTGATTTTGCTTCCTATGGCAAAGGACAAGAGTCATATCTTCCATTTCATGGAAGAAGGAATCACTGACGATGAGGACGGAAAACGGACGCTTCACCTGACGCTTTATCACGACCAGAACGGCGACTATGAGGCATTTACACGCAAGAGCTATCTTTCCGTTCCCTTATGGGCTTATGAAGGACGACTGACATCGGGCGACCGGATAATCCTCCGTATCCACACGTATGAGAAAGGGTTTGTCAACTACGAATTTACTTATTAAACAACGAGTTATGATCAAGACAATTTATTTCATGTTCTTTATATGCATGTTCGCCATCGCCATGGTAGCATGCAAAGGAAAATCAAGCGACGATTTCAAGAACCTGTCGGCCGACGAATTTGAACGCCTTATCGACGATGACCAGGTACAGCTGGTAGACGTACGGACCGTGGCCGAATACAGCGAAGGACACATCCCGGGCAGTATCAACATCAACGTGCTGGATGAGAAATTCTCAGCCAACGCCGACGAGCTGCTGAACCCGTCACAGCCGGTAGCCGTATACTGCAAGAGTGGACGCCGGAGCCGGAATGCAGCCAAACAACTGGTCAAGAAAGGCTTCAAGGTGTACAATCTCGACAAAGATTTTGAAGGCTGGAAAGAACTGGGCAAAGAAATTGAACAATAATATAAGGCTCAAACAACTCACACCTATAAAAAATGCCGTGACCCGCAAGAGGAAACACCTCTGACCGTCACGGCATTTTATGTGATGTGCTGATTATTACATACTCTGAAGCATACGCTTCAATACGACCGTAGCCGAAATCTCCCGGTTGGCTGCTTCCGGAATGACCAATGAAGTCGGAGCTTCAATCACGTCGTCCGACACAATCATGTTACGGCGTACCGGAAGGCAATGCATGAAGAACGCGTTGTTGGTCCACGACATGTGTTCCGTATCTACCGTCCAGCTCATATCCTTACTCAGAATCTTTCCGTAGTCTTCCGGACAAGTTACTCCCGGACAAGCCCAGTTCTTGGCATAAATGAACTCGGCTCCCTCAAACGCTTTCTTTTGGTCGTATTCCACCTTCGCGCCACGCACAAACTTCGGATCAAGTTCATAGCCATGCGGATGCGTAATCACGAAATCCACATTGGCCTCGTTCATAAAGTCCGCAAAAGAATTCGGTACAGCCTGCGGAAGTGCCCGCGGATGCGGTGCCCACGTCAGTACCACCTTCGGACGTTCGGTCCGCTTGTATTCTTCAATCGTAATCAAATCGGCAAAAGCCTGCAAAGGATGTCCTGTAGCCGCTTCCATAGAAAATACCGGTTTACCGGAATATTGGATAAACTGGTTCAGAATCTTCTCGGTATAGTCATCTTCCCGGCTTTCGAAACGGGCAAACGAACGTACGCCGATAATGTCACAATAAGAAGCCATGACCGGAATAGCCTCCAACAGATGCTCACTCTTGTCGCCATCCATCACCACGCCACGCTCGGTTTCCAGCTTCCAGGCACCCTGATTCACATCCAGCACGATGACATCCATGCCCAAGTTGCGGGCAGCCTTTTGCGTGCTCAGTCGCGTACGCAAACTGTTATTAAAGAATATAAGCAGACAAGTTTTATGCTTGCCCAACGCTTCGTATTTATAACGGTCCTTTTTTATCTCGAACGCTTCAGCCAAGGCGGTCTTCAAGTCGCCCAAATCGAATACATTGGTATAAGTTTTCATACGTAAGATTGTATATTAATTTATTTTTCACCGCAAATATACTATAAAAATACAACACTGTTCCTTTTTTATTCATTTTTTTCGAATCTGTCCGTCGCCTTCCACTATCCATTTATACGTGGTCATCTCCCGCAAACCCATCGGACCACGGGCATGCAGTTTCTGGGTACTGATTCCGATTTCGGCTCCCAAACCAAACTGAGCCCCATCGGTAAAGGAAGTCGGTGCATTGACATACACACAAGCCGCATCCACTGCCTTCGTAAAGAAGTTGGCCGTTTCCGCATCTTCCGTTACGATGCATTCGCTGTGTCCAGAGCCGTATGTATAAATATGCGATACAGCTTCTGTCACATTCTCCACCGTCTTGATGGCCATCTTGTAGTCCAAGAATTCCGTCCCGTAACTTTCCGGGGTGGCAGGGCGAAGCAATTCCACCGGATAATGTCCCGACAAAGCCTCGTAAGCCGCTTCGTCGGCATACAATATCACCCGGCTTTCCTGCAACGGCGCACACAAAGCCGGCAAATCAGACAAACGCCCCCGGTGAATGAGCAGACAGTCGAGGGCATTGCAGACACTTACCCGTCGCGTCTTGGCATTGTGGACAATAGCCGTTCCCTTGACTAAGTCGCCTGCCCAATCAAAATACGTGTGACAGACTCCCGCTCCGGTTTCAATAACCGGCACGGTAGCCTCTTCACGCACATACCGAATCAGGCTGCTGCTTCCGCGAGGGATAATCAAATCTACCCATCCTTCGGCATGCAGCAGAGCCGCCGTCGCCTCCCGACTTGAAGGAAGCAGTTCCACCACGTGCGGATCTACCCTACACTCCTCTAACACCTCCTGAATCAACTGCACAATCGCCCGATTGGAAGCATCCGCATCACTTCCTCCTTTCAGTATAGCCGCATTCCCACTTTTCAGGCACAACGCAAACACATCGAAACTCACATTCGGACGGGCTTCATAAATCATCCCGATTACGCCGAAAGGCACACTCACCTTTTTCAGCCGCAGCCCGCTCGGCACCGTATAGCTCTCCAGGACACGCCCCAGCGGGGAAGGAAGCGCCGCCACCTGACGCATGTCGGCCGCAATACCCGACAACCGCTCCTTCGTCAGTCTCAGACGGTCATACTTCGGATTGGATACCTCCATCCGTTGCAAGTCCTCCTGATTGGCCTCCAGCAGACGCTCCGTGTGAGTCTCTATCCTGTCGGCCACTGCACACAATATATGATTCACCTTTTCCGTATCCAGCATCGCCAACTTACGGGATGCAATCCGGACAGCTTGAAATATTTCAGTCAGATTCATTTTTAACTCCTTCAAATTACAGTTTATCGCAAAAATACAACTTCAAGCAGACATTCAAAACATTCCGAAAGAAATAATCGGCCCGGTCAAAGAAATATATGCCCGAAAGCCTGTTTATTTCCGAAAGTTTGTTATCTTTGACATAGAATATATGAGAGAAACAAACTTCTAATTATTAACCCTTAAAACAAAAGACTATGGAAGCGAAAGATTACGATTCATTGATTGAAGTTTTCAGAGGAGACCTCTGGGAAGCTGAATTGGTAAAGGGCTTGTTGAGATCAGCCGGCGTGGACGCCATGCTAAAAGACGAAACATTGTCAGCGGTTACTTCTCCTTATGCCAACATGGGAGGACACGTATGCGTTTTGGTTAATAAGGAAGAAGAAGTTTACGCACGAAAAGTAGTAGCAGAACGAAAAGCATGAAACAGTTATTCTTTATCCTGATTGCATTTTTTACCGTAGCCGTTCCGGCAGTCGCACAACAGTTGAAAACCACCCGATGGGATTCGTATGGAGTATCCTTCCAAGCTCCGTCTGACCTGACCGTGGAAGATGATTCCTCCGAAGGCTATACTGCCGGAAACGACACTTACTACCTCACCCTCCAACTGTTAGAGGGAGAAGGCATGAAAAAAGAAGAATTGGGACAAGAACTGAAAGCCATCGCCACAGATGATGAAGTGACCTCACAAAGCGAAGTACAACCTTTTGAGCTGCCACAGTTCTACGGTGCGCAGCTCAAAGGGAATTGCGAAGACGATAAATGTATCTATTGTTATCTGCTGGCCAAAGACGGAAGCTGCGGCTTCTACATCTCCATTATCTTTAAACAGGCCAACGACAAAGTGCCGGAAACCATCCTACACAGCTTTCATTTGGACGATTAAACCAATCGCGCCGTATCATTTTGTGAAATAATTTAAAAAGACAACATACCACCTTTGTTTATTTCGTATTTTAGGGCAAAATTTTAGGCATCAAGATATTGACAAAACTTTATTACAAAGAAAAACAAGCATTTTAGAAGAGGTCCTTAAATATGAAATTGACAAAATATGTATATATCCTGCCCCTTACGGCGGCACTTTCTCTGACCGGATTATTACTGTCTGGATTTTCCGTTTCCTGCGCCGGTCCGGAAACCGAACCTTCCCCTACTTACAGTTGCATTGAAGTCCCCAAAAGCATCAGTTTCTGCGGCATCGACATTGACCTGACGCGCTACGACCGTCGCGAACGCATGGACCGGGAGCTGATGGCCTTCACTTACATGCACAGCACTTCGCTGCAAATCATCAAGCGGGCCAACCGCTATTTTCCTATCGTTGAATCCATTCTGAAGGAACAAGGAGTTCCCGACGACTTCAAATACCTGATGGTCATTGAAAGCAACGTCAATCCGCTGGCCCGTTCAGGTGCCGGAGCCGCCGGGCTGTGGCAGTTCATGAGCGGCACCGCCCGCGACTTTGACCTGGAAGTGAACCACCATGTGGATGAACGTTACGACGTGGAAAAATCGACCGTAGCCGCCTGCAAATACCTGAAACAGGCGTACCGCAAGTTCGGCAACTGGGAAACCGTAGCCGCGTCCTACAATGCCGGGCAAGGAAGAATCAGCCAGCAACAGGACAGACAATATGTGGACAATGCCCTCGATCTTTACCTGGTGGAGGAAACCTCACGCTATGTCTACCGCATCCTGGCTGCCAAAATGTTGCTGACCAACCCGAAACAGTTCGGCTTTTATCTACGGTCAAGCGACCTGTATCCCCCTATCCCTTATCGGACCATTAAAGTAACCGAAGACATTGACGACCTGGCCCGCTTTGCCAAAGGACAAGGCATCAACTTCAGCCTGCTGAAAAGTATGAATCCCTGGCTCCGGGGTACGTCCCTTCCCAACCACAACGGAAAGGAATACCTCATCCGTATCCCCGACCAGACCGAAATGCATTATAACCCAAAAGTCACCCTTCCGCATAATCCGGCTTGGGTGGTGGAATAAGCAATCATTATCACTAATATAATTATCCATGAAAAAACAAATCGTGTTAGGAATCTTAGGTGCTTGTGTGCTCTCGGCCAGCGCACAGACGTTTAAAGAATGGCAAGACCCGGAGGTCAATGCCATCAACCGGGCACCGATGCACGCAAACTTTTTTGCGTATGAAAATGCTGAAATGGCTGCCAAGGCAGTCAAGGAAGACTCCAAAAACTTTATGAGCCTGAACGGCACCTGGAAATTCTTCTGGGTACGGAATGCCGACGCCCGTCCTACGGACTTCTGGAAAACCAGCTTCAATGACAAAGGCTGGGACAACCTGCAGGTACCGGGCGTATGGGAAACACAAGGATACGGTGACCCGATTTACGTGAACACCGGCTATCCCTGGCGCAGCCGTTTTGAAAACAATCCTCCCTATGTGCCAACCGAACAAAATCATGTAGGCTCCTACCGCCGGGAAATTATGGTACCGGCCGACTGGAGTGGCAAAGACATCATCGCCCACTTCGGGGCTGTCAGCTCCAACATGTATCTGTGGGTGAACGGCAAGTTCGTAGGCTACAGTGAAGACAGCAAGCTGGAAGCGGAATTCAACCTGACTCCGTATCTGAAACCGGGTCAGAAAAACCTGATTGCCTTCCAAGTGTTCCGCTGGTGCGACGGTTCTTATCTGGAAGACCAGGATTTCTTCCGCTATACTGGTGTGGCACGTGACTGCTACCTCTATACCCGCAACAAGAAACGCATCGACGACATCCGCGTCACTCCCGACTTGGACAGCGAATACAAGAACGGCTCATTGGCCATTACCCTGAACCTGAAAGGAAGCGGCAATGTCAGTCTGGAACTGCTGGATGCCCAAAACCAGACCGTGGCCTCCACTGAAGTGAAAGGTTCCGGCAAGGTATCGACTACGATGCAGGTGAACAATCCGCAGAAGTGGAGTGCAGAAACGCCTTACCTGTACACCCTGCGTGCTACGCTGAAAGACGGCAGCAAGACCACTGAAGTGGTACCGGTGAAAGTCGGTTTCCGCAAGATTGAGCTCAAGAACGCACAGATTCTGGTCAACGGACAGCCGGTACTCTTCAAAGGAGCCGACCGTCACGAAATGGACCCCGACGGCGGATACGTGGTTTCACGGGCCCGCATGATTCAGGACATCCAGATCATGAAGCAGCTCAACATCAACGCCGTAAGAACCTGTCACTATCCGGACGACAATTTCTGGTACGACCTCTGCGACAAATACGGTATCTATGTAGTAGCCGAAGCCAACGTCGAATCTCACGGAATGGGTTACGGCGACAAGACACTGGCAAAAGAACCGACTTACAAAAAAGCCCACATGGAGCGCAACCAGCGCAACGTACAGCGTGGATTCAACCACCCGAGCATCATCTTCTGGTCTTTGGGTAACGAAGCCGGCTACGGTCCGAATTTCGAAGCTGCTTACGACTGGGTCAAGGCAGAAGACCCGAGCCGTGCCGTACAGTACGAACAGGCCCGTCTGGAAGGAAAAACGGATATCTACTGCCCGATGTATGCCGACTACAAACGGTGTGAAGAATACTGCCAGAACGACAAATACCAGAAACCGCTGATTCAGTGTGAATATGCACACGCCATGGGTAACTCTGAAGGCGGCTTCAAGGAATACTGGGATCTGGTCCGCAAATATCCGAAATACCAGGGAGGATTCATCTGGGACTTTGTCGACCAGTCTATCCGCTGGACCGGTAAGAACGGCAAGATGATTTATGCCTATGCCGGCGACTTCAACCGCATGGATGATTCTGAAGACAAGAACTTCTGCGACAACGGCCTCATCAGCCCGGACCGCATACCGAATCCGCACGCTTACGAAGTGCAGTACTTCTACCAGAACATCTGGACCACTCCGGGCGACCTGTCCAAGGGTGAAATCAAGGTGTACAACGAGAACTTCTTCCGCGACCTGTCGGCCTACGCACTGGAATGGGAAGTGCTGAAAGACGGTAAGGCCCTCCGCAGCGGACGCATAGATAACTTGAACGTGGCTCCTCAGCAGACGGCCACTCTCAAGCTCGATCTGGGCAAAACCTGCCAGTGCGGCGAATGGCTGCTCAACGTGAAATACATCCAGAAGAACCGCGAAGGCTTGCTCCCGGCAGGTTCCGTAGTAGCCAAAGACCAGTTGGTACTCAACCCGTACAAAGCTCCAGCCATGGATTTGAAGAATGTAGCAGAAACTAACCAGCAGGTGGTTGAACCGCAAATCAATCCGAACTATCCGGACTACATTGCCGTAGAAGGCAACGGATTCTATATGGAATTCAGCAAGCGCAACGGTTATCTGGACAGATACGACGTGAACGGAGTAAGCATGCTCAAAGAAGGTGAAGCCCTGACGCCGAACTTCTGGCGTGCCCCGACCGACAACGACTTCGGTGCCGGCCTGCAAAACAAGTATGCCGCATGGAAGAACCCGGGTATCAAGCTGACCGACTTCCAATATAAAGTAGAAAACGGACTGGCTGTCGTTACTTCAACTTACGACCTGAAAGAGGTATCTGCCAAACTGTATCTCACTTACCAGATCAACAACCAGGGCGCTGTGAAGGTAACCCAAAAGATGGTAGCCGACAAGAACGCCAAAGTATCACCGATGTTCCGCTTCGGTATGCAGATGGTCATGCCGAAATCCTTTGAAAAGATTTCCTACTATGGCCGCGGCCCGATAGAAAACTACATCGACCGTAACCACTGCACCGACTTAGGTATCTACAACCAGAACGTAAGCGACCAGTTCTATCCGTACATCCGTCCGCAGGAAACCGGTACGAAGACCGACATCCGCTGGTGGAGACAGCTGAATGTAGCCGGCAACGGACTGATGTTCGTAGCTGAAGCACCATTCTCCGCTTCTGCCCTCCACTACACCATCGCTTCACTGGACGACGGCACAGAAAAGAAACAGAGCCACTCCTTCGAAGTAGAAGAAGCCGACCTGACCAACCTGTTGATTGACAAGGCACAGATGGGCTTAGGATGTGTCAACAGCTGGGGTGCCCTGCCGCAAGACAAATACATGCTTCCTTACGGAGACTATGAATTTACTTTCATCATGACTCCGGTGAAAGGCTACATTCCCTGTGAATAATCTGAGAGACATATACTAAATGACTGTAACGCCCCGGCTTCTCCAAGTCGGGGCGTTCTTTTTGCCCCTTCACGCCCGTATCCCACAAGGTCACCCCCACGGGCAGGCAAACCTGAAAACACCTCAGAAAATTCACTGAAATCTCCCGCTATATTCTACGTTTCCCTTAAGGAAAACATACGTTTTCCATGGCGGAAACGTACGTTTCGCGTGAGGGAAACATACGTTTCTGCACCGAGAAACGTAAAACATAACCCTGAGATTCTGAGAAAACAAAAGGAGAATAATCCATTTACTCCGGACCCTCTCGAAAATGATTCCCAGTTTCCACAAAAAAATGGTCCATAAAGGATTGCTCCTCCATGAACCATTTTCTTCATTTATACACAATCAGTTGTCAGCTAATTAATCAGTTCTGTTCTTCCATTGATTTGGCGATACCCATTTCCAGTCCTCTCAGTTCGGCCAGTCCTCTCAAACGGCCCAGGCAAGAGTAGCCCGGATTGGTTTTCTTCTTCAAGTCGTCAATCATCTGATGGCCGTGGTCCGGACGCATCGGAATAGAGACTTTACGACGCTGCTGCATGAGCAGGAAGTTCTTCATCACGTGATACATGTCCACATCGCCTTCCAAGTGGTTGGCCTCAAAGAAGTTGCCTTCTGCATCACGCTGGGTACTGCGCAAGTGTACGAAATTGATGCGGTCGCCCCAGCGTTCCATCATGCCGGCCAAGTCGTTCTTTGCACTCACACCCAGCGAACCGGTGCAAAGGCACAAGCCGTTGGATTCGTTTGGCACAGCTTCCACCAGCTTGCGGAAATCCTCTTCCGTACTCATGATACGCGGCAAGCCCAAGATTGTCTGTGGCGGGTCGTCCGGATGGATCACCAGTTTCACACCTACCTCATCGGCTACCGGACAAATCTGTTTCAAGAAGAAAATCAGGTTAGAGCGCAGTTTCTCGGCATCGATGTCCTTGTAGCGGTCCAGTTCATGCTGGAACTGTTCCAGCGTAAAACTCTCTTCCGAGCCCGGCAGACCGGCAATCATGTTGCGGGTCAGGCGGTGAATCTCTTCTTCGTCCATCTGTTCGTAACGAGCTTTGGCCTTGGCTTTTTCTTCCTCGGTATAATCCTTTTCAGCTCCCGGACGTTTCAGAATGAAGAGGTCGAAAGCCACGAAGGCAGCCCGTTCAAAGCGCAAAGCTTTGGAACCGTCGGGCATGGTGTAAGCCAAATCCGTGCGGGTCCAGTCGAGCACCGGCATGAAGTTATAGGTTACAATGTAAATGCCGCATTTGGCCAAGTTGCGCAGGCTTTCCTTGTAGTTCTCGATATATTTCATGAAATCGCCCGTCTGCGTCTTGATATGTTCGTGTACCGGCACACTTTCTACCACACTCCACTTCAAGCCGACTTCCTCAATCATCTTCTTGCGTTTCATGATTTCCTCTACCGTCCAGACTTCGCCGTTCGGAATGTGATGCAAGGCATTGACGATACCCGTGGCACCGGCCTGCTTGATGTCCCACAAAGACACCGGATCATTTGGACCATACCAGCGCCAAGTTTGTTCACATAAATACATAATGTTTCTTTTTTAAGGTCCGTACTCGATTAAATAGAGAAAGCATCAAAACCACCGTCGATAACGGCTACCGTACCCGTCACGAAACTGGATGCATCGCTGATGAGGTAGTGGATGGTACCATACAGGTCTTCCGGTACACCGAAACGGCCGAACGGAGTGTGGGCCAAAATATTATCGGCGCGAGGAGTCAGTGAGCCGTCCGGGTTCGTCAACAACGTACGGTTCTGTTCCGTCAGGAAGAAGCCCGGAGCGATGGCGTTCACGCGCAGGCCGTCGCCGAACTTGATAGCCAGTTCACCGGCCATGTATTTGGTAAAGTTGGCAATGGCAGCCTTGGCAGCTCCGTAACCTACCACACGAGTCAACGGACGGAGGGCAGATTCAGAACAGAAGTTCACGATGGCTCCTTTTTTCTGTTTTACCATGACATCGGCAAAGACCATGGTCGGCAATACCGTGCCGAAGAGGTTCAGGTCGACCACCTTCTTGAATGCATCAATCTGCAGGTCGAAGAAAGTCTTGTCCGGAGCGATGGTAGCACCTGCCATGTTTCCACCGGCTGCATTCAACAATACATCAATGCGGCCATATTTCTCCAGAATATCCTTCTTGTTCTGTTCCAGCACTTCCTTCTGCATGACATCAGTGTACCAGAAAGTAGCTTCGTGACCCTGTGCCACGATTTCAGCGACCAACGCTTTTCCTGCTTCTTCACTACGGTCAAGAATGACCATCTTTGCACCTTGTGCAGCCAAATACTTGGAAATACCTTTTCCTAACACACCGGCTCCCCCGGTCATGACGACAACTTTGCCGTCCACGTTAAATAATTCGTTTGCCATAATAATTAGATTAGCAATAAATTGGATACTTTATTATAAAATTGATAATTCTCTTTCAACAAAATGTCTATCGGCAGCAGGTTCACCACAGGCGGACGTTCGTTGAACAGCTGCAAGCGGCTCAAAGCCTTCACCGCGTTGTAACCCTGCAATTCCGGACGTTGGGCAATCAACGCCTGCACATATCCTTCGTTCAGCAACCGCACGTTGGGCGCAATCAGGTCATAGCCTACCAGGCGGATGTCTTTCCTTTCCTGCTTCTCCAGGTATTCCCCTAAAATGTAGCAGGAAGAATTGAACGTTACCGCCCCGCGAATGCCCGGATAATTCCGGAATGCTTCGTCCAGCACCTGCTCGTTGTGCGCCTTATCGCCCATCCACAGCTCTACTTCCACCAGCTGCAAGTTTTCACGTTGCCCGTCCAGGTAGCGGCGGAATCCTAAATAACGCTTCTCTCCTTGCGTGGAAAGTCCGCTTTTTCCGTGTTGAATCCGTGCCACCAGGATGTCGCCCTGAAAGGCCATGGAAGCCAACAGCATCCGGGCCCCAATCTCACCACCGGCCACGGAATCGGTACCGTAATACGCCAGGCGATGCGCCTCTTCGATGTCCGAATCGACATACACATAAGGTATGTCACGCACATCCAGTGAAGCCGACAGCCGAATTACGGCCTCCTTGAACAACGTCCCAATCACCACGCCGTCTATCGTTTCCGGCAGATTCAGCAAACGGGAAGCCGTCTCCTCGAAGCTGCTTTCACTATATTGGTCGAAAGTCAGTACCGTGACCTTTACCCCATAGCTTTCCAGTTCCTCTTCCGCCCGGCGGATACCATAGTCCATGGCACTCCAATAATCTCCCGCACGAAAGTTCGGAATCAACGCTACCAGATGACAGGGCTTCTTGACGGCCAGCGAGCGGGCAATCAGATTAGGCTTGTAACCCACCTGCTCCATAATCTCCTTCACCCGGCGGATATTCTCTTCCGAAACCCTCCCCCGGTTGTGAATCACCCGGTCGACCGTACCTACCGACACATTGGCCAGACGGGCAATGTCGGTCAGCCGCATGTTTTTGTTCTTCTGCATAGATAGGTTCTCAAAAAAATGTGTGTGCGAGCACGCATTAACTCCAAAAGAAAACGCGTTACCGCGCACACTTTTTATAAATACATTTTGATTTTCTTGCAAAGAAGACATTTATTCATGAAAAACACAAACAGATTCAACCTTTTAACAGATTTTTCAGCCACAATTTTACACTTTTTCGTTCCTTTGCCACGTTTACACAAATACAGACGTATGACCCCTGAAAACTACTACCATAAGCAATTGGCCTCGGCAGAAGGCCAACTACGCAAAGTCAAACAACAAATCGCACGCGTCAGTACCCTGCGCGTGGCCTTATTCATGGCCGGACTGACCGGAATCTATTGTTTTTTCCACGAGCCCGCATTGCTGACAACCAGCATCTGCCTCACCTTTCTACCGTTTTTCATCCTCGTGAAAGTACACAGCCGGCTCTTCTACCGGAAAAAATGGCTGGAAACCCAGGTACGTGTCCAACAAGAGGAATTGCAAGCCCTCACCGGTGATTACAGCTGTTTCGACGACGGTCAGACTTACGTCCAACCGGAACATCCTTATACCTTCGACCTCGATGTGTTCGGAAAACGCTCGCTGTTTCAGGCAATGAACCGTACCTGTACCTCTTTCGGGAAAGACTGCCTGGCCCAATGGCTGCAACATCACCTCTGTGAACCTTCTGCCATCCGTACCCGCCAGCAAATGGTGCAAGACATGAGCCGTCGTCCGCTGTTCCGGGAACAATTCCGAATCACCGGACTCGTACACCAAGGTACAGCCTCCGACGGAGAAAAGCTGCGTGCCTGGAGCCAAAGTCCGGCACAATACCTGCACAGCGCCTGGGTAAAAGCTTTTACGTGGGGAGTCCCTCTCCTCAACGGCCTCCTGTTACTCACGTTCCTCGTGGGATGGACTTCTTTCACCTGGCTGGGACTCTCATTCGGACTCTTCCTGATTCTCAGCTTCGGTATTGTCAAACGGGCCACTTACGTACAGGAAACCTATGGCACGCAACTGAAAAGCCTCAACGGTTATGCACAGCTCATCGCGCTGGCAAAAAAAGAACAATGGGAAGCACCCGGTATGCAACAACTGATGAACCGGTTGGATATGGACGGGACCTCTCCCATCGAAGCCTTGCAACAACTCTCCCGCGAACTCGACCGACTGGACTTACGCAACAACCAGTTTTTATATGTCCTGTTGGAGGGTAGCATCTTCTTCCAGTTGCAGGAAATTGTCCGCATCGAACGCTGGAAAGCCCGCTACGGACAGCACATCACCGACTGGCTGGAAACCATCGGGGAACTGGATGCCCTCTGCTCACTGGGCACCTTTGCCTACAATCATCCCGACTACACTTATCCTGAACTGGCCGAGAAACCATTCTGCTTCCTGGCTACCCGGATGGGACATCCGCTCATGCCCCCTGCCCAAAGTGTGAAAAATGACGCCACCCTTCCGTCGCGCCCGTTCTTCCTCATCATCACCGGTGCCAACATGGCCGGAAAGAGTACTTACCTGCGTACCATCGGAATAAACTACCTGCTGGCCTGCATCGGCGCCCCCGTATGCTGTGAAAAGCTGGTCCTCTATCCGCACCAGCTGATGACCAGCCTCCGCACGTCCGACTCGCTGTCCGACAACGAATCGTATTTCTTCGCCGAACTGAAACGGCTGAAACGCATCATCGACCTGCTGAACCAAGGACAACAACTCTTCATCATCCTGGACGAGATTCTGAAAGGTACCAATTCCATCGACAAGCAGAAAGGCTCCTTTGAACTGATCCGCCAGTTCATGCGACTGAAGGCCAACGGCATCATCGCCACCCACGACCTCCTGCTGGGCAGTCTCATCGAACAGTTCCCCGACGAAATCCGGAATTATTGTTTCGAAGCTGACATCCAAAACAATGAACTGACCTTCTCCTACCAACTGCGGGAAGGTGTGGCGCAGAACATGAACGCCTGCTTCCTGATGCGGAAGATGGGTATTACCTTGCCAGAATAGGACAAAAAGAAAACGGCCTTCCAAAAAAGTATATGGCATACTTTTTAGAAGGCCGCTCTTATCAAGAAAAGTGTATTAATCTTCTACTACTTGGAAATCTTCTTTTCCTACTCCACAAACCGGGCAAACCCAGTCTTCTGGAAGATCTTCAAAAGCAGTACCCGGTGCAATACCTCCGTCTGGGTCACCCACTTCCGGATCGTAAACCCAATCACATACTGTGCAAATGTACTTTTTCATAATCAGTCAATTCTTAATTCGTTAGTATTTGTTCTTAGTTTAAAATGATAACAAATATAGAAAGAATTTGTTTACTCTGCTTCATTCAATAACATTTTTTTTAATTCTTCCATTCCTTCGGAAGCTCCCTTGCGGATAACCTGTACCGGACGCCCTGAGGCAATGCGCACTTCTTTCGGGTCAATCAGGTAAACCGGCACCCCGTCGCGCACGTAGTACAGCAGGCCTGCCGCCGGATATACGTTCAGAGAAGTCCCGATAATCACAAAGATATCAGCCTTCTCCACATACTCGATGGCTGTTTCAATCATCGGCACCGCCTCGCCGAACCAGACAATGAAGGGACGCAGCTGGGAACCGTCGGCCGCCTTGTCGCCCATCTTCACCTCATACTCTTCCGGACGCAGTTCCTTGATATAGCGCGGGTCGTTGGGATGGTAACTGGATGTCACCTTAGTCAGCTCACCGTGCAGGTGAATCACCTCGTGGCTTCCGGCACGCTCGTGCAGGTTGTCCACATTCTGCGTGATAATGGTCACATGGAAATTCTTCTCCAGTTCCGCCAGCAATTCGTGCCCCCGGTTCGGTTTCACCTCCAACAACTGTTTGCGTCGTTCGTTATAGAAATTGATGACCAACTCCGGATTCGCCGCATATCCTTCAGGGGTAGCCACCTGTTCCACCGGATACTGATCCCACAGTCCTCCTGCATCGCGGAACGTACTGATACCACTCTCCGCACTCATGCCCGCACCTGTCAATACAACCAGATTTTTCATATTCTTGTCCTCCTTTATGTTAGATACATGATTCGTTATCGCGTTCACTCGCCAAAAATAAGAAAATTTATCAATCAAAATTCCTCATATTCACAGAAAAAAGATACCTTTGCTCCCCGTTAATTCACATTTTAATACAAGATTTATTTATGGATAAATTTAGTTACGCCATTGGTCTGGGGATTGGCCAAAACCTGTTCAGCATGGGCGCTCGCTCTATCAATGTAAATGACTTTGCACAGGCTATCAAAGACGTATTGGAAGGAAATCAGACTGCTATTTCTCATACAGAGGCACGTGAAATCGTCAACAAGTTCTTCATGGAACTGGAAGAGAAAACCAACGCAGAAAACATAGCAAAAGGAAAAGCATTCCTGGAAGAAAACAAGAAGAACCCGAAAGTAGTGACCTTGCCCAGCGGATTGCAGTACGAAGTAATCAAGGAAGGCAACGGCAAGAAGCCGAAAGCTACCGACCGCGTACGTTGCCACTACGAAGGTACGCTGATTGACGGAACGCTGTTCGACAGCTCCATCAAGCGTGGCGAACCGGCTGTATTCGGTGTAAACCAGGTCATCAAAGGTTGGGTAGAAGCCCTTCAGCTGATGTCGGAAGGTGCAAAGTGGAAACTCTACATCCCGTCGGAACTGGCTTACGGTGCACAGGGAGCCGGTGAAATGATTCCGCCTCACAGCACCCTGATTTTTGAAGTAGAATTAATTGAAGTATTATAAATAAGAAGCAAATGAAAAAAGGTACATTTTTTATGATGCTTGCCGCTGCAGCCAGCCTGGCATCATGTACAGCACAAGGCCCGAAAGCCAACTTGAAAAGTGACGTAGATTCTTTGTCTTATATGATGGGTGTAACTAACACTCAGGGTTTGATGGAATATGTACAAGGTCGTCTGGGCGTAGATTCAGCTTATGTAGCCGACTTCATCAAAGGTTTGGAACAGGGCTGCAAGGAAACTGATGCCAAACAGAAAGCTTATCTGGCAGGTATGCAGATTGGCCAGCAGATCAGCGGTGACATGTTCGACTACAACAACCGTCAGATTTTCGGTCAGGACTCTACACAGACTTTGAGCAAGGAAAACTTCCTGGCTGGATTTATCGCTGCCGTAAAGAAACAAGGCTTGGTTTCAGTAGATTCTGCTGCTGTATACGTACGTTCAAAAGCTGAACTGATCAAATCTAAAGCTTTGGAAGCCAAATATGCGGACTACAAGAAACAGAACGAAGACTTCCTGGCCAAGAACAAAGGCAAAGAAGGTATTCAGACTACTGCCAGCGGTTTGCAGTATAAAATCATCACCAAAGGTACGGGTGCTATCCCAGCCGATACTTCACGTGTAAAAGTAAACTACAAAGGTACCCTGATTGACGGTACTGAATTCGACAGCTCTAAAGAACCCATCACATTGGCTGTCAGCCGTGTGATTCCGGGATGGACAGAAGCCCTGAAGATGATGCCGGTAGGTTCTAAATGGGAATTGTACATTCCGCAGGAACTGGGATATGGTGCACAGGAAGCTGGCAAGATCAAACCGTTCTCTACCTTGATTTTTGAAGTAGAATTGGTAGATATCGAGAAATAATACACATCCACTGTGTCACATTACTTCGGGAAATCCCCCACTTGCTCAGAAAAATGACAAGCGGGGGATTTTCATTTTCTTTTCTCCACATATTCACATAAGAAAGGCCATCCTCTCACCCGGAGAACGGCCTTTCTGTATGGAGAGAGATTCTTCACTTAAATCTTTCCGTATGCCTTGAAGTAAGATACCTGACAAACGCCAGTGTCGTTATTGGTTTCTGTGATAACCAGTTTGACATAACGGGCTACTACCGGTTCAGTCAATGTGATGACTTCTTCAGCCGGAACCAACGGACTGTTTCCCTCTACGATAGTGCCATCAGGGGCTTGCCATGGCAAAGCAAATGTAAATCCACCCACCTGAGTGAAATTCTCATTGTCTGTGCTGACCCACAATTGCAAAGTTTTCACCGAAGGATAATTATTTTCCCCATTTACACGACGGCCGATAGCAAAGCTGATACATTCCAGCTCTTCCTGCATATCGATAACCAACGTGTGAGGAAGCGGTGCATTTCCACCGGTATAAGCACTGTGCCAGAATTGAGTACGATCATCAGTGAACAGACTAGGATAACCACCTCCGTCACCAGTTTCTACGTCAGAGCCTGTAGCTGTCCATGTGGTCCAGTCGTATTGTAATGTAGTCTGACCTTCATACTTCTGCAACACGGTAAAAGAAGTGGTACGATAACCGCATCTCACCTGAATGGTAGCAGTACGATAATTGGAAGGATCCGGATTGGCCTGAGTAGCTTTCACAGTAATCTCCTTACCGGAAGCAGACACCGTGCACCAATCCACTCCGTCTTCCATGGTAAAAATCATTTCAGAAGGAATATCCGTATCAGCCGTGATTGTAGTAGTAGAACCTTCAGCTGCGTCGAGTACGGCCCGTTCAATAATAATGTAACCCACATAAGGTTGTTCTTGCTCCTTACAGCCACAGAACAATGCCAGTAAGAGAAGCGACAAAAAATAAGATATTCTTTTCATTTTACAGTTTCTGTTATGTATATAAATTATGATCTTCAGATGCTGCCTGCCTCTCTACGGGAAAGGCAGGCAAGCCCTATTTCCCAGTCTACCAATTTATTCTATTAGGGGTTCTGTCCTAAATCATAAGGATAGGCATCATACTGAGCCTGCGGGATGAACTCGCATACAGAAGGAGAGTTGTAAGGAATTTCCAAATAGCGGTCACCCTGTCTCAAGGTATGTCCACCCGGATATTTGCGGTCGAGCGTATGACGCCAACGGAACACGTCGAACCGACGGAGACCTTCCCATGCAAATTCCAACATACGTTCTTCTTCAATGATTTTATGTATATCCTTCGGCTGGCCGTTTTCAGCAGTCTGGATATTTTCCAGTGTCCATTCAGGAATACCGGCTCTCTTACGAATCACGTTCACGTCGTCAAGAGTGGTCTGTGTAGAGCCACCTTTCTCCAAATTGGCCTCTGCACGAATCAGATACATTTCAGCCAGTCGAGAGATAATGGGTGACCACAAGTGGTAATACTGTTCCTGATAAGAGCATTTATTAATGGCATAGACCAAGAACATAGCTTCCTTCTGACGAAGAGTTCTGGCATCGTATACACGCGGTTCGATACGGCCTATATATTTCGTTCCGTCTGAAGCTTGCACATAGTAACGGGTTCCCAAGTTATAAGGTTCCGATTGGATGGTCGCACTTTGGAAATTAGCTGCATCTTCTGCACCCATGGCATACGTTCCGTCGTTCTGTTTGGTGACAGAAATCTGACGGTATTCATAATTGGCATTAGCACCTGCCCGCTTGGCTGCATACACAAAGGTCCAATCCTTATAGTTCCGCTCTGGATTGCCGGTAATAGGATATTTGGAAGTATCCGTTCCATCCTCTACATAGCGTTTGGTAATGAAGTTACTACGCAAATCCTTGGGATAACCCTTATCATCCAAATACAACTCCAGCAAGTTCAGGTAAGGAGCAGAAGCATATACTTCTTCCCAACCACTGTTGTCCACTTGGATGTACAGACCTCCCATTCTTCCATATCCACCGTCGTCTTTCAGTTTTGTACGACGTACGGCAAAAATGGTTTCAGAGTTGTCCTCAGGAGTAAACTGAGAGTAGATTTTATAATCATCACCTTTCAGCAACTCAAAACGACCTGAATTAATAACATCATTGGCCATATTCCAAGCACCGTCCCAATTTTCCATGTACAGATACACGCGAGCCAACAACGCCTGAGCAGCTTCCTTAGTGGCATAGCAGCTGTTCTTCGGAGACATACCAGCTGGCAGTGTCATATACGTGATGGCATCCTGCAAATCCTTCACTACCTGATCGTAAACTTCAGCCACCGTAGAACGAGATTGAGGCAAGTCGTCCGGGTTGCTGGTCAGCTTCAATGGCAGACCTGGATTCTGTGTAGGATTATTGGAATAAGGCTGAGCGAATTCGTTCACCAGCAGAAAATATGACAAGGCACGAAGGTAGTAATTCTCACCTACAATGACCTTTTCCTCGTCGGTGATGTTCGAACCAAGTTCAGCTCCCATCTCAATCACCTTGTTGCAGTTACCGATGGTACGATAACCCAACTCCCAGGCATATTCCGTAATTGAACTGTTAATGTTACGGCTATAGTCATAAATATCAAACTTCGCATCGGTTGAAGTACCTCCCCATGAAAGGTCGTCCGCACCGTAAGCCCAGAAATAATATCCATTATCAATCAGTCCGCCATCGTATTTCAACATGCTGTAACTGCCTTGCGACAATTCCACAATGTTACGGGCTGTTACGTCCTCACCTGTCACCCCGTCGTACATATTCACGTCCAAGCTGCAGCTTGCCAATGCAAACCCAGCCGACAAGGCACCTAATGTATATTTTAGTTTCATAATCTTATTTATTATTTAGTTTAGAAGTTAACATTCAATCCTATGGTGAAACGTCTTACGGTAGGATAGCCGAAACTGCCGGCACTACCGTTGTAAGAAGAGGACAACAGAATTTCAGGATCCTGCCCAGAGAACTTAGTAATCGTAAACAGGTTTTCGCCGCTCACACTGATATTGGCTCCCGAGATTCTCAACGAATGCAACCATTTCTTGGGAAGACTATACGACAGCGTTAAAGTCTTCAATTTAAAGTAATCACCATTTTCCAGGTAACGGGTAGAAGTGTTCGAAGCACCATTGTTACCACCGGCCTTCAACTGCGGATGCGTAGCGATGTCACCCGGTTTTTCCCAACGGGTCCATCCGTCAGGTAATCTCATAGCCGGCTGAGAAGGACGTTCTGCATCACGGTCAAGGGCACCGGCACGCATACCGTTGTAAATCTTAGCACCGGCACTAAAAGTAAAGTTCGCGTTCAGTGACAAACCTTTCCAACTGAGATTCGTACTCAAACCACCGTTTATTTTCGGAGTAGGCGAAGCATCGAGCAATACGTTGGTAGCGTCATTGTAGTTACCGGTCACGGTCTTCACACCAGTATCAGGATCGACCTTAAACCAAAGTGGTGCACCTGTCATGGTATCTACTCCGGCCCATTCTTTCATATACCAGTTCATATAAGGATAACCCACTGCAACTGCCTGCATCGTCAAGTCATCGCCATCGGGCAGGTAAGTCACTTCATTGCGGTTATAACCCATATTAAAGCTGATATCCCAGTACCAGTCTTTAGTTCTAATTAGTTCTGGAGTAATGGTCAATTCCACACCGGAGTTTTCCATCTTACCGTTGTTGGCGGTCTGACGGTTGAAACCTGTTACAGCAGACAAGTGACGCAAGTAAATCAAGTTCTTCACTTTCTTCAGATAGTAATCGAAAGTAATGTTCACACGGTCGAACAGACGGATATCGATACCGGCATCGAAGTTGGCTGTTTCCTCCCAAGACAGGTCAGGGTTACCCTGATAGTTGGACAAGAAAGCAATTTCGTTGGCGTACTGAGAAGTATAGCCAAAGATAGTGGCCCACTCATAAGCCCCGCCCGGCTGGTTACCACTAATACCATAGGATACACGTGGCTTCAGTTCGTTGATCCACTCTACCCCGCTGAGGAAGTTTTCCTTGTGCATATTCCATCCGGCACCGACTGACCAGAAGGTAGCCCAACGCTTGTCACTACCGAATTTAGAAGAACCATCGCGACGAATCATACCCTGAATCAAGTATTTGCTATCGAATGAATAGTTGACATTCAAATAAATAGCTGCATTCTTCGATTCTGTCTTCGTACCACTGGCAGTAGGATCATCCGCACCTGCATTGATGATTTCAGCTCCCTGGAAAATTTTATAGGCTGTAGCCGAAAGATCCCAGTAACGATATTCATCGTAATCATATCCCAAATAAGCATTGATTTCGTGTTTTTCACCGAAAGTCTTCAGGAAACGAAGCAACTGGCTGGTATAGATAGAACGGGTATTTGACTGTCCGTCATAGTAAGAACCATTGGTTCCCGCACCCGAACGGCTATTAGGATCTACGTAGGAATTAGAATAATTATTACTGAAACCAACACGGTTATTAGATTCAAAAGTCAGTCCGTCGATAATCTTGAAATCAAGGCCGAGACCCAAATCGATACCGTTGCTACGAGTCTTGCTCCAGTTCAAAGATCTATCATACAAGAAGTTGGATCCTCCATCAGAATACCAATAGTCATCCGGATTGGCAGTCGGAGCATCTGCAGCTGTCGGTACTCCCTGCGTACCGTCCTTTATATTTCCATGAGAATCCCACGGAGTATCCCACGGCGTATAGCTGGTATGTGCCAAAGAGTATTCCTGATTGTTAGTCTCCTTGTAGCTGGCAGAAATCTTAGATTTCAAAGTCAAACGGTCATTAACCACATAATCAGTGTTCGAACGGATGGTGAAACGATCGTAATCGAATCCTTTAATAGTACCTTCTTCAGAATAATAATCGGCCGATAAATATGCCTTAATCTTTTCATTACCATAACGGTAGCCGATGTTATAATTCTGTGTCAAAGCATTCTGAGTAGCCAAATCCCACCAGTCGAAGTTTCGGTTACGCAGATAAGGCTGTAACCATCCCTGTGCATCCAGTGTTCCAGCATTTTCGTAAGCCGTACGCACATAATCGTAATATTCAGCACCAGACATCATCTCCAAGTTACCTTTCTGCAACTGAGAAATACCAAACTTAGCCGACAAATCAATTTGTGAAGGTCCTGTAGTAGCACGTTTAGTAGTCACCTGAATGACACCGTTCGCACCACGAGAACCATAGAGGGCAGTAGCCGAACCATCCTTCAAGATAGAAATAGATTCAATATCATTCGGGTTCAGGTCGGCAGAAGAAGCTCCCACAACTCCATCAATTACCCACAAGGGCTCCACATTACCACGGATAGATCCAATACCACGCACACGGATACTCACTCCGTCACCCGGACGACCAGAGGTAGGAACAACTACCGCGCCGGCAATTTTACCTTGCAGCATATTGGCTACACTCGGTGTCGTGATGTCTTTCAATTTATCCGCCTTAATAGAAGAAATAGAACCCGTGATGGAGCTTTTGCGTTGCATACCATAACCCACTACTACTACTTCGTCGAGTGCTTCCGAATCTTCACTCAGTTTAATAGTTTGATTATGGGACGTTGCCGTCACCTCAAGAGATTTGTAACCCACAAAAGAAATCACCAGTTTGGCACCTACCGTACCTTCAAACTCATAATTTCCATCCAAGTCAGTGATTGTACCAACAGACGTACCTTTAATCAATACATTCGCTCCGATAATCGGCTCACCAGTCTTTGCATCTAATACTGTACCTCTAAGTTTGGCTGTTTGTTGAACAACTGAAGCCATCGATTCCGGTGCAGTGGATGCGGCAAATGCTGGAAGAGATGCACAATAAAAAGCACTTGCTAACACCAGCAGCCGGCTAACATTGTTTGTTTTCCTCATTTTCATAATATTATTGAGATTAATAGAATAGACATATATTTAATCTCCGCAAATTTATAGAAAAAAATCAAATACTTTCACAATATCTCTAAAATATTTTAGTATCAAATCATTAAATCTTATTTCAAACACAACTTATGAATAAAATAAGCAAAATAATTTATTATCTTCCGATATTTATGCATTCTCCCATTAAACATAATAGGGTCCGACCGACCATATTTTCCCTATGCCAATAAACTACCCCACTAAAATTTATGATAAAAGAAGAAAACATTTACCTTTGCCATTAATTATTAGCACTAAATACTTAATTCATAAACTATGAGAATAAGATTAGGATGCCTGCTATTGGTCACGGTCCTCTGCTTGCCTGTATGTGCCCAGCAAGTATATAACATGGCTCGGTTCGGCATTACCCCCGGGAAGAAAAGCAACATGTCGGCCCGCATGGAAAGAGCGTTGGCCAAAATCAAGAAAGAAGCCAAGAAAGGCGAGACACTGGTGCTGCGTTTCCAAAGCGGTACTTATCACTTCTATCCAGAAGAAGCGGCAGAACGCACGTATTATATTTCCAACCACGACCAGACCAACCCCAAAAAGGTAGGTCTGGCACTGGAGGACCTGCAATCCGTCACGCTGGAAGGGAACGGAGCCAAATTTGTCTTCCACGGACAGATGATCCCACTTTCTCTCCTGCGGAGCACGAACTGTACGTTAAAAGACTTCAGCATTGATTTTGAAAACCCGCACATTGCCCAAGTGCAGATTGTGAAGAATGAAGGCGACAAAGGTATCACTTTCCGCCCCGCTCCTTGGGTGAAATACCGCCTGACCAAAGACTCCATCTTTGAGACTTACGGTGACGGATGGACCTTGCACCCGATGTCGGGCATCGCCTTCGAAGAGAAAAGCCACCACATTGTATATAATACCAGCGACATCGGCTGCCCCACCAAAGGTTGCGTCAAGGCAGGCGAGGGACTGGTTTATGCACCTCGATGGAAGGATAAACGACTTCCCGAAGGTACGGTGGTAGCCATGCGTTCCTGGGACCGTCCTACTCCGGGCATCTTCTTGTCGCATAACACGCACACTACCCTGAAAAACATACAAGTGCACTACGCACAAGGCATGGGACTACTGGCACAGCTTTGCGACAGCATCTACATGGACGGTTTCAGCGTCTGCCTGAAAGAAGACAATGACCCACGCTACTTTACGACACAGGCCGATGCCACTCACTTCTCGCAATGCAAAGGCGAAATCGTATCGGTGAACGGAGTTTACGAAGGAATGATGGACGATGCCATCAACGTGCACGGCACCTACCTGAAGGTAACGAAACGGGTGGACGACCATACCCTCTTAGCACGCTACATGCACGAACAGGCTTGGGGATTCGACTGGGGATTTACCGGCGACGAGGTGCAGTTTATCCGTTCCCAAACCATGGAACTGCTGGACGGGACCAATCGCATTGAAAGCATCACGGCGCAGGACCAACCGACCGCTCATGGGGCCAAGGAGTTCCGTATCCGTTTCCAGCAACCGCTACCCCAAGAACTGAACAACCAGGAAGCCTTCGGCATTGAGAATCTGACCTGGACACCTGAGGTGTATTTTGCCCACAACACCATCCGGAATAACCGCGCCAGAGGTTCTCTCTTCAGTACGCCGAGAAAAACGGTGGTAGAGCACAACTTATTTGACCATACCTCCGGAACTGCGATCCTGTTGTGCGGTGACTGCAACGGCTGGTATGAAACAGGAGCCTGCCGCGAAGTGATTATCCGTCACAACCGGTTTGTAAATGCCCTGACCAACATGTTCCAGTTTACCAATGCCGTAATTTCCATTTATCCGGAAATCCCCGATTTGGAGCATCAGGTGAAGTATTTCCACGGAGGAAAACCGGGCGCTATCCAGATTACGGACAACGAGTTTGAGACCTTCGACTTGCCCATCCTCTATGCCAAGTCGGTAGACGGACTGGTCTTTAAACGTAACCGCATCCACACCAATACCGACTACAAGCCCTTCCACTGGAACCAAAACCGCTTCCTGCTGGAAAAAGTGAACCGGATGGAAATCGCAGAATAATATCCAGAACAACAATCCCCGCCACAGACGTACACCGTCCGTAGCGGGGATTACTGTTTATTTGATTGGACCTCTTTTTCAGGCTTTCTTTTCTTTCACGTCCCGATGGGCCTCTACCACATTCACCACATAGTCGCCCAGTTTCTCACACTCGGCAATGATATCCATGTAATGTACCCCCATCTGATAATCGTATTTCTTTTCGTTGACATCAATCACATTCTGGTTCTTCAGCTGGTTCCGGTAGTTGTTGATTTCCGTCTCAATGTTGAACGACTTGTTCACATCCACCTGCTGATGCGTATCTCTCACCAAATCCAACATCTGCGTCAAAGCATTGTCTGTCAGCTGGAACATCTGGGCAATATGCTCATATTGTGCTTTCGTGAAATCTTCGTTCCCCCGGCGCTTCCGGTTAATCGTACGGGCCAAGTTGTAACAGCTGTCGCCGATGCTTTCTATTTCTGTCACCTCACGAAGCATTCCCCGGATTTGCAGCTTACTTTCCGAACTCAAACGGCCTTCGGACACCTGCGTCAGGTAGTTGGCAATCTCCAGCTCCATATTATCACTGATGTTCTCATACTTCTCCACCCGACTGAACAGCTTGTTGAAATCATTCTCATTCTCGGTATGAAGCAAATCGCGCACCATACGGAACATACGCTGAATACGTTCAGCAAAAAGGTTGATTTCCTTACGTGCCTGTAAGATGGATAATTCCGCCGTAGAAAGCATACCACCGGTGATGAACTGCAAGCGATATTCTTCTTCCTGTTCCTTCTGTGGAATAATCTTGCACACCGTCTTTTCGATAAAATGTACGAACCATATCAGGATTAAGACATTGCACACATTGAAACAAGTATGGAAGGCCGACAGTTTGAAGGAAACAGCCACTCCGTCCGCTTCACTCACGTGCATAAAGTCTGTAATAATCCAGTCTACCATCGCCAGGAAAGGCTTGAACAGAATCAATACCCAAATCACGCCAAACACGTTGAACATCAAGTGCGCCATGGCCGCCCGCCGTGCCTGCGTATTGGCCGTCAGGGCCGCCAGATTGGCCGTGATCGTGGTTCCAATGTTTTCCCCTAACACCAAGGCCGCTCCCAGCTCAAAACTGATCCAGCCGTTGGCACACATAATCAGCGTGATTGCCATCGTAGCCGCCGAGGCCTGTACAATCATAGTCAATATCGTACCGATGAAGACAAACAACAACACGGAAATAAAGCCCATGTCTGTATAATTTTGCACGAAGGCCAGCATATCCGGATTCTGGCTCAAGTCGGGCGCATTGGTCTTCAGCAAGTTCAAGCCCATGAACAAGAAAGCAAAACCGAAAATAAATTCACCGATGGATTTGCGGGTACTTTTTTGCGAAAACAATAAAGGAATACCAAAGGCCAAAAGTGGCAAAGAAAAGGCGGAAATGTCTACCTTGAAACCGAGAGCCGAAATAATCCACGCGGTAACGGTAGTACCGATATTGGCTCCCATAATCACTCCGATAGACTGGGAGAGTGTCAACAAACCGGCGTTTACGAAGCTGACCACCATCACGGTAGTGGCAGACGACGACTGAATCAAGGCAGTGATCAGCATTCCGGTCAGAACTCCAGTGACACGGTTCGTAGTCATTGCGGTTAAGATACTGCGAAGTCGGTCGCCCGCAAACTTCTGAAGTCCCTCACTCATGATTTTCATTCCATAAAGGAAGAGCGCCAACGAGCCGAGAAGCGCTAAAAAATCATAAAAAGAATATTCCATTTGTAATTAGTTAAATAGGAAAGAGGCTTTTAATTGTTTAATGAGTAAATTAACTGCCTATTCACACGGTTAGTAACACATATTACATTTATGCTACAAATATATTGCAAAAATAATAATTTAACAAAAGATTTCCCTGAGGGATGCTCACTTTTGGATATTTATAACGGTTTTAATCTGTCCATGCCCTACGGCCCGGTCAGTGCCAAAGTAAACAATAAGGTAGAAAGTCTCGACTTCCGAGTGTACTACAACAAAGACGTAGAATTTCTGGACATTACCAATCCGTCGGGTATGCGGACCTATGTCCGTTCGCTGTTCTTCATCTTGGTAAAAGCGGTGGAAGAACTTTATCCGCAAGGAAGCATTTCCCTGGAACACCCCATCTCAAAAGGCTATTTCTGCAAACTCCATATTGACCGCACCATCGGACTGGACGACGTGCAGCGCATCAAGCAGAAGATGCAGGAAATCATTGCAGCCGACATACCTTATGTGCGTACAGAAAGCCACACCGACGAAGTAGTCCGCCTGTTTGAAGAACGAGGCATGGAAGACAAGGCCCGCCTGCTTGATACCTACGGACAGCTCTACTCTTACTACTACCGTCTGGGTGATACCGTGGACTGTTACTACAGCAGCTTGGTCCCCAGTACCGGATACATCCGCCTGTTCGACATCGTGAAATACTACGACGGACTGTTACTGCAGATTCCCAACCGAACGAACCCGAATAAACTGGAAGAGGTGGTGAAACAGGAAAAGATGCTGGAAGTATTTCAGGAATACCACCGCTGGAACCAGATTTTAGGTATCAGTACGGTGGGGGACCTGAATGTGGCCTGCAACGAGGGGCATGCCACCGACCTGATTAACGTATCGGAAGCTTTGCAGGAAAAGAAAATCGCACAGATAGCCGATGAAATCACCCATCGCAACCAAGACGGCAAACGGGTGAAGCTGGTATTGATATCCGGACCATCCTCTTCCGGAAAGACCACCTTCAGCAAGCGGTTGAGCATCCAGCTCATGACCAACGGACTCAAACCTTACCCCATCTCATTGGACGATTATTTCGTAAACCGTGAAGATACTCCGCTGGACGAGAACGGGAAACACGACTTTGAATCCCTCTATGCCGTAGACTTGCCTTTCTTCGAGAAACAGCTCACCGCCTTACTCAATGAAGAGGAAGTGGAACTACCTCGCTACAATTTCACAACCGGGAAACGGGAGAAAAGTGGCAAGAAACTCCGGATAGACGAACACATGATTCTGGTGATTGAAGGCATCCATGCTTTAAACCCTGCCCTGACCTCGCACATCCCGGCAGAGAATAAATACAAAATCTACGTGTCGGCCCTGACCACCATCCTGCTCGACAACCACAACTATATCCCGACCACCGACAACCGGTTACTCCGACGCATTATCCGCGACTACAAGTACCGCAACTACTCAGCGGAAGAGACCATCGCCCGCTGGCCGAGTGTAAGAGCCGGAGAAGAAAAATGGATATTCCCCTATCAGGAAAATGCCGATGCCATGTTCAACTCGGCCCTGCTCTTTGAACTGGCCGTACTGAAAGACTTCGTGGAGCCCGTCTTACGCAAGGTCCCCAACCGCTGTCCGGAATACTCTGAAGCCTACCGCCTGCTGCGGTTCCTGAACTATTTCGTATCGGTGCAGGACAAGGAACTTCCACCCACCTCCCTATTAAGAGAGTTCTTGGGAGGCAGCAGCTTCCAGTATTAAAAAAAATTCCTTTTGCTGTGTTGTTCATATAAATTATTATTTTTGCACGCAGTTCATCAGATTTAAGTAGAAAAATGGTACAAGGTTCACGTCAAGTACAGACACAAGCACAACAACAGGTACAGACTTTATCTCCACAACAGATACTGGCTGTCAAACTGTTGGAGCTCCCTACGCTGGAGTTGGAAGAACGGATTCACGCAGAATTGTTGGATAATCCGGCACTGGAAGAAGGAAAAGAAACGCCCGACACTTCCGATGACCTCAACGAGGATTACAACACCACCGACGAGGACGGAGAACCGAATACCGACACGGGAGAGGACATCTCACTGGGCGATTACCGCACGGAAGACGACATTCCGGATTATAAATTGCAGGAAAACAACCGCTCGAAAGAGGACCAGGCAGAAGACATTCCTTTTTCGGACAACGTGTCATTCTACGAAACCCTGAAAGAGCAGCTCGACATGCAGCACCTCACGCCGGAAGAGAAACAATTAGGAGAATATCTTATCGGCTCACTCGATGACGACGGCCTGCTCCGCAAGTCAACTGAAACCTTGCTCGATGAACTGGCCATCTACCAGGGTATCTATACCACCGCCGAGCAACTGGAGCACGTGCTTTCCATCATTCAGGACTTCGACCCCGCCGGTATCGGCGCCAGAAGCCTGCAGGAATGCCTTCTCATCCAGATTCGCCGAAAAGAAGATTCGCCCTTGAAACAAATCGAGTTGGACATCATCGGAAAATGCTGTGACGACTTTACGCGCAAGAACAAGGAGAAAATCATCCAAAAACTGAATATCACTGAAGAACAATATAATGCGGCTACGGCCGAACTGACCAAGCTGAACCCACGTCCGGGCAGTTCCATGGGGGAAGCCATCGGGAAAAACCTGCAGCAGATTATCCCGGACTTCCTGGTAGAGACGGAAGACGACGGCACCATCCACCTGAGCCTCAACAACCGGAACATTCCGGAACTGCGACTGAGCCGGGAATTTACAGAACTGCTCGACGAGCATACCCGCAACAAGCAGAACCAGAGCAAGGAATCGAAAGATGCCCTGATGTTCCTCAAGCAGAAAGTGGATGCCGCACAGGGATTCATCAATGCGGTAAAGCAACGCCAACAGACGTTGCTCAGCACCATGCAGGCCATCATCGACCTGCAACGTCCGTTCTTTGAGGAAGGCGACGAGTCTTTGCTCCGCCCGATGATTCTGAAAGACGTGGCCGAACGCACCAAGCTGGACATCTCCACCATTTCACGTGTGAGCAACAGCAAGTATGTGCAGACCAACTTCGGCATTTATCCGCTAAAATTCTTCTTCAGCGACGGCTATACCACCGAAAACGGCGAGGAACTTTCCGTCCGCGAAATCAAGCGCATCCTCAAGGAATGTGTGGACAGCGAGAACAAGGAAAAGCCCTACACCGACGACGAACTGGCCGACATGCTGAAAGAAAAAGGCTACCCTATTGCCCGACGCACCGTAGCCAAGTACCGTCAGCAGCTGAACATTCCCGTTGCACGATTAAGAAGATAACTTATTTGATATGGAAGAAACCAGTATCCCTGATGAACTGACTTATCACGATCCGGTCTCCCGCGACCCGGAAAAGCCGAAGGATGCCTTGTTCACAGCAGCGCGCATCATATCGATGATTTTTACCCCGTTCATGGTACCTTTCGTGGCATTCTGCCTGCTCTTTTTCTTTACCTATCTGAGCATCATGCCACTCCAGTACAAGCTGACCATACTGGCACTTGTGTACTGCTTCACCATCCTGATGCCGATGCTGGGTATCTACCTGTTCCAAAAAATCAACGGATGGACACTCCGTGAACTGGGGCACCGCGAAAAACGCTTCATCCCCTATGGCATGACCATCCTGAGTTACATGGCCTGCCTGCTCACCATGTACCATATCCATCTGCCCCGCTACATGAGCGGCATCATTGTGGCCACCCTGATTTGCATGGTCATCTGTACCCTGATCAATACCCGGGTAAAAATTAGCACTCACATGGCCAGCGGAGGACTGATGATAGGCGGACTGCTGTCCTACAGCTTCATCTTCCAGTTCAATCCGGTGGAATGGCTCTGTGTGTTCATCCTGCTGTCCGGCATGCTCGGTTCGGCACGGATTATCGTCAAACAACATACTTTAAAAGAAGTGGGCGGCGGGTTTTTGGTCGGTTTATTTTGTGGTATCATCGGAATTTTGTTTATTTGAAGACTGATTATCTTAAACTTTAAATTTATTCAATATGGAATTCCCAACTAACATCAAGTACACCAACGAACACGAATGGATTCGATTGGAAGGCGACACTGCCTACGTAGGTATCACAGACTATGCACAGCAGCAGCTGGGCGACATCGTATTCATCGACGTGACCACCGAAGGTGAGACTTTGGACAAAGGTGAAGTGTTCGGTACGGTCGAAGTGGTAAAGACTGTTTCCGATTTGTTCCTCCCCATCGGAGGCGAGATTCTGGAAGTCAACCCACAGCTGGAAGAACACCCGGAACTGGTAAACCAGGACCCTTACGGCGAAGGCTGGATTATCAAACTGAAACCGACGGATGCCAGCGAAATGGACGAACTGCTGGATGCCGCAGCCTACAAAGAGATTATTAACGAATAACTAAAATAAAAACAACGAATGAAACCAATTGTAAGTATCATTATGGGCAGTACTTCCGACCTTCCCGTCATGGAAAAGGCCGCCAAACTGCTCGATGAAATGCAAGTCCCGTTTGAAATGAACGCCCTGTCGGCTCACCGCACTCCGGCTGAAGTGGAGAAATTTGCGAAGGAAGCTACCGGACGCGGCCTTAAAGTCATCATCGCAGCTGCCGGAATGGCTGCCGCACTGCCGGGAGTCATTGCAGCCAACACCACCCTCCCGGTCATCGGAGTTCCCGTAAAAGGTTCTGTACTCGACGGCGTAGACGCACTCTACTCCATCATCCAGATGCCTCCCGGAATCCCCGTGGCTACAGTCGCCATCAACGGTGCCATGAATGCGGCTATCCTGGCCGTACAAATGCTGGCCCTGAGCGATGCGGAACTGGCCCAGAAGTTTGCAGCTTACAAGGAAGGTTTGAAAAACAAAATCGTAAAAGCCAACGAAGAGCTGAAAGAAGTCAAATACGCTTATAAGACCAACTAACTGAATGAATTACTTCAACTATTCTCGCCGACAGGCGAACGAGGTATATGTGGGCGCCACTCCTATGGGTGGCGCTTATCCTATCCGTATACAGAGTATGACGAACACCGTCACCATGGATACCGAGGCATGCGTGGAGCAGGCCAAGCGTATCATCGAGGCGGGAGGTGAATACGTGCGACTCACCACACAAGGCGTACGTGAAGCGGAAAACCTGAAGAACATCAACGCCGCCCTGCGTGCCCAGGGATACCAGACCCCGCTGATTGCCGACGTGCATTTCAACCCGAAAGTGGCTGAAGTAGCGGCCCTGTATGCCGAAAAGGTACGCATCAATCCGGGCAACTACGTAGATGCCGCCCGCACCTTCAAGCAACTGGAATATACGGACGAAGAGTATGCAAAAGAAATCCAGAAGATACGCGACCGCTTCATTCCCTTCCTGAACATCTGCAAGGAGAACCACACGGCCATCCGTATCGGTGTGAACCACGGTTCGTTGTCCGACCGCATCATGTCGCGCTACGGAGACACCCCGGAAGGCATGGTAGAATCGTGCATGGAGTTCCTCCGCATCTGCGTGGAACAGAATTTCACGAACGTGGTCATCTCCATCAAGGCTTCGAACACGGTCATCATGGTACGTACGGTCCGCCTGCTGGTGGAACAGATGGAAAAAGAAGGCATGGCCTTCCCGCTCCACTTAGGAGTGACGGAAGCCGGTGACGGAGAAGACGGCCGTATCAAATCAGCCCTGGGCATCGGTGCCCTACTGTGCGACGGACTGGGTGACACCATCCGCGTATCCCTGAGTGAAGCCCCCGAAGCCGAAATCCCGGTTGCCCGCAAACTGGTGGATTACGTGCTGAAACGCGAAGGACACCCTTACATTCCGGCCACCGAAGCTCCGGAGTTCAACTACACACATCCCAGCCGCAGACAAACCGTAGCCGTAGGTAACATCGGAGGCGACCAACTTCCGGTAGTCATCTCCGCCCGTCTGAACAACGATCTGGAAGTGAGCGAACAGTTCAAGCCCGACTACCTGTACTGCGGACAGCGCTTGCCGGAAAACCGGAGAGCCGACATCGGCTACATCGTGGATGCCTGTGCCTGGGACGGCAGCGAACATACCTATCCGGCTTTCAACTACCAGCAGCTCATCGAACTGCATCACCATCCGGCCAAGATGAAATTCCTCTTCACTTCCTACCTCGGACTGAACGAAGAGGTGACGGCGTGTCTGCGCCTGCATCCGGAAGTAGTTATCGTGGCCCAAAGCAACCATTACAACCGTCTCGGTGAGTTCCGTGCATTGGCCCATCAGCTGATGAACCAAGGACTGAAAAACCCGCTGGTATTCTTCCAGCTTTATCAGGAAAGCGAAACGGAAGACCTGCAAATCAAGTCGGCCGCCGACATGGGTGCCTTGATTATCGACGGGCTGTGCGACGGTATCCTGCTCTACAACCACGGCAACCAAATCAGCAACCTGAAAGTGGACGAAACTGCCTTCGGTATCCTGCAGGCAGGACGTATCCGTACTTCAAAGACTGAATACATTTCCTGTCCGGGCTGCGGACGTACCCTGTACGACCTGGAATCGACCATTGCCCGCATCAAGGCAGCCACTTCCCATCTCAAGGGACTGAAAATCGGTATCATGGGCTGTATCGTCAATGGCCCGGGAGAAATGGCCGATGCCGACTATGGCTATGTAGGTGCCGGAAGGGGTAAAATCAGCCTGTACAAAAAGAAGGAATGTATTGAAAAGAACATTCCGGAAGAACAGGCCGTGGAAAAACTGATTGAACTGATTAAGGCAAACGGGGATTATAGAGACTGATTCTCCCTGCCTAGGTTCTATAAAAACATTTTAAAATATTTGTCAGTTTTTCTTGATTGCAAAGGGTATCAAATAAAATCAAAAACAAAAAGAATCCTCCTGTACTAAGCCCGATGAAGGCCAAAACAGGAGGATTCTTTTATTCTAACGTGAAACTATAAAAAACCATTAATAACCTGGATTCTGTTTTAAATTAGGATTTACCTGAATCTCAGACAATGGTATTGGCCATAATTCACTTTTCCCTTCTACAAATACACGAGTCTGACAAAGAGCATAACCATCTTTATCTACAGGTCTGTCAGTATAATGCTCCGGATCTGTTGTCAATTTCATACCCGTAAATTGACGATTTAACTCTTCAGAAGCTGTTCCCCAACGTAAAATATCATAATAATGCAACCCCTCAAAAGCAAGTTCTACCACTCGTTCCCGACGCACAATTTCACGCAGTTTATCTTTATTGATTTCTGTAACAGCAGGCATATGCACAGACTGACGCCCACGAACAAGATTTATCGTATTATCCAATAATGTCTGTGTAATCTCACCATTAGATTCCAATACAGATTCTAAGTAACTTAACAAGACCTCCGGATATCTTATCAAAATAAAGTTACCTCCGTAATTAGACAAATTTCCATCAAAACCTTCGTCCATAAATTTTGCGATTGAATATCCACTCCATTGAGAGTATTTGGATATAGCATCGGGAGAACCGCTATTCGGTTCTGAAATGAATTCTTGCCCTTTAAATGAGCTGTAACGATTAACCATCACTGTATATAACAAACGTGGATCTCTATTTTCATAAGGCGTATCTTCATTATACAGTTCAGATTCTTCTATCGTTTTTCCATCTGTACATTCAAACTTCTTCACTAATTCATTGTATGGAGAGAATTGATGCCATCCCCCATTAACCTCCGGATATAAATATTGGGGTAACACATGATAAAAAACATCCTCCGAATACTGAGAAGAAAGAATGATTTCTTTGCTATATTCGTTCTGCTCCCAAAATAATTCCCGGTAATTAGGTTCAATCGTATAAACGCCCAAATCTATAATTTTTTTATACGTTTCGGCAGCTGCCGGCCACTCCTTTCGAGCCATTTGTACACGCCCCAATATGGCATAAGCAGCTCCTTGCGTCATACGTCCCAACTCTGAATCAGCGACTGTTTTCGGAAGATCTGGAGCACATTCACTCAATTCAGTCTCTATGAAGTTCCATATATCATCCACAGAAGCCCGGCTAACACTATTCGCTTCCTCCAAAGATAAAACAGTAGTCACTAAAGGAACTCCTCCCCAAAATGTAGCCAAATAAAAATAATGATAAGCACGAAGAGCTCTGATATCTGCAATCATTCTGGCACGTTCACTCTCATTCATTTCTATATTCTCATCACTGGCATGATCCAAAAAATTATTACATTTTACAATCGTACTCCATGTTTCTCTCCAATAATCACCCGTTACCCAGAAATCTGCATTTAAGCTTCCATTTGTTACGCCATCAGGATACTCTTCCTTTTCAGATCCCAATCCTGCCATCAAATCAAGCCATAGCATTGTACGTGGAGCCCAAAAACTGGCTGAGACCCAACCATAGCCATGATTATAACATCCGGTTAGAGCCATCTGAAGGTCTGCTTCAGATTTCCAAAATGTATTATCTGACACGCCATCGAGCGGTTGCTTATCAAAAAAATCATCGGAGCAGGATGATACGCACAAGCACAAACTAGCTATACAGATAGCCTTACTCAAAATTCTCATATATGGTTTCATTATACACAATTATTATAAGTTAGAAATTAAGATTTAATCCAAATGAATACACCGCTGTAATTGGATAAAAACTTTGCTCTTGGCTTAATTCCGGATCCCATCCTTCATAAAAACTATTTAAGCAAAATAGATTCTGACCACTAAAATAAATACGAGCCTTACTAATATGAATCTTTTTTGTCAGACTAACCGGGAAAGTATAACCAATTTGTATATTCTTCGCACGCAAAAAAGAACCATTACGCAACCAATAAGTAGAAGTCATAATAGTCCCAGCTCCTCCATTAAGGGCTGTCAACTTCACATATTTTGCATTTCTGTCTGGGTTTTCTTCTGTCCATCTATTTTCAACTTGCCAACGCTGTATATTTCCACTGTTATAAAATGCATAAGCTTGGTAATCTCCCATACTCTTTTTGTATCCTCCTAACCCTTGAAGTAAAAGTGAGAAATCAAAACCTTTATACTCACATCCGATAGTCAACCCATAACTAAATTTAGGAAGTGTAGACCCAAGCACTACCCTATCATAAGTGTCATCAACCTTTCCATCTGGAACTCCATCGGGGCCACTAATATCTTTATAACGAATAAAACCGGGTTCTGCCGTATAAGGCTGTGTAGGATAATTATCAATATCTTCCTGATCTACAAACAAGCCATCAGCTACATAACCATAAATTGAATTTAAAGACTCACCTACAAAAAGACCTTGAGCAATATCTTGATTCTTTCCATTAGCCAATGACGTTACTTCATTACGAAAATAAGAGAAATTGGGAGATAGATGAAGTTTGAAATTACCCCATTGAGCATGATAATTCATTGCCAATTCAATTCCTGTATTTTTAACAGATGCTGCATTCACCTCAGAAGGAGTCATCCCAAGAATATTTGAAGCAGAAATATTATACAAAATATCTGAGGTATTTTTATTGAAGAAATCGAATGTAAAATCAAGTTTACCTCGCAATATCGCCAAATCAAAGCCAAAATCTAATACAGCAGTCTTTTCCCATGTCACATCCCGATTTGCTAAAGTAGAAACAGCCGCTCCTGAAGAAATTGAATTACCAAAAGGATAATTTACTCCTAATGAGATAATATTCTGATAAGGATAATTACCTATATTTTGATTACCTAATTCTCCATAAGAGATTCTTAATTTTAAGTTATCTATCCAAGAAATATTATCTTTAATAAAAGATTCCTCAGAAATTCTCCAACCTAATGATACAGATGGGAACAATCCCCAACGTCCATGAGAAGGGAAACGAGATGTACCATCATAACGGGCATTGACTTCCACCAAATACCGGTTCAAATATGAATAATTAATTCTTCCAAAGAAAGAGCGCAATCCCCACTCACCAGCAGAACCCGTTGCTTTCTGCCCAGTTTCAGATCCAGCATTCAGTTCATACAATAAATCATTAGGAAAATCTTGTCTATATCCTTCTCCCCAGTTGGTATGATAGGTCTCTTGAGAAACACCCAATAACACATCAAACCGATGATCCTTAATCGTTTTTCCATAACGGGCCAAGAATTGTAAGGTCATCTGAGTAGTATTCCCATTAGATACAGTCAAACTATTGGGAGACCACTCTTTATTTGCATCATACACCAACTCAGACACATATTCTTTATTATAATAATTGGAATAGTTATATCCCATCTTACCACTAAAAAACAAATCCTTCAGAGGTTCCCATTCCAATTCTATACCGGCTAAAAAATTCTTAGAATTGTCTTTATAGAAGGATTCACTATCCATCCAACCTTCAGGACAGAAATTATCCTGATACCCATAAGTTCCGTCACTTTTTCGTCCCGGAATAGTGGCATTCTCACGAACAGACATACCAATCATTCTACTCATATCACCGTCTCCAGTATGAGGTTGATTAGTTTGAGACGTCCATCCACTAAAATTTGCTTTTAAATGCAGATTATGAAGTATCTGGTTATCAATATTGAATTGAAAGTTATATTTCGTATAATCATTCTTGGCCACAATTCCTTCTTGACGTAAATATCCCAAGGCAAATAAATATGACAATTTTTCTCCTCCACTTGAGAATGATATGTTATGCCCAGTCTGCAATCCACTTCCCGATGTGACCAAATCCTTCAAATGGTTAACATTAGGATAATTATCCGGGTCTGTCCCATTTCTAAACAACTCTATCTGTTCATCCGTATAAGTTTCTGCTCTATTTTGATTACGATCCGCTTCATTTTTCATTACGGCATACTCCCAAGAATCAAGAAAGTCTGGAAGTTTAGTCGCTCTCTGCCAACCTACATATCCACTATAAGAGACTTGAGTCAAACCTTTTTTCCCACGTTTCGTCTCTATCAAAATAACACCGTTAGCCGCACGAGTTCCATAAATAGAAGCAGAGGCAGCATCTTTTAAAACAGAAATGCTTGCAATATTATTGGGGTCCACATCATTAATGGAACCAGACAAACCATCAATCAAAACCAAAGGATCAGAGCCTGCACCAGAAAAAGTTCCCATACCGCGTATTCTAATAGAAGCTTGATCACCTCCAGGGCGACCTGACGACTGACTGACCGTCACACCGCTAGCCAAACCAGACAAGGCCTGTGAAGTCTGTGTAATCGGACGATTCTCAAGAGCATCAGATGAAACACTGGATACCGAGCCCGTAAGATTCACTTTCTTCTGTGTACCATAGCCTACTACAACCACTTCATCCAGAATTTCTGTATCCTCTGTCAAAGTAATAGTAAATGCAGACTTATTCTTTGTGGAGACTTTCTGCGTAAGAAAACCTATATAAGAGACTACCAAGTCTGAATTTTCTGGCACATCCAGTACAAAATTTCCATCTAAATCCGTAATACAACCAATAGTTGTACCATCCACTTTCACATTCGCACCAATAATAGGATCGCCATCAGGCATCTTTACCGTACCTGAAATATGTTTGTTCTTTGATGAGCTTAACTTTCCTTTTTTATCACTGATAACAATTGATTTATCAGAAACAATTGTATAAGTTAAAGCACGTCCTTTCAAAGCTTCATCTAGTATCACAGACACACCAACCTGGTGCTTTGAAATAGTTATATTGTTCTTATTGTCCAGTATAGAGTTCCTGTAGGAAAATCGATACGTAGTTTGTCTCTCTATACTCTTAAAAACTTGCTGCAATGTAGCGTTTTTCAACTCCACGGTTACTTGTTGTTCTTGAGCAAAAGCATTCATAATACTCATACAGAAGAAGCAAGCTACCATAAAAAGTAATTTTCGTAATCTCGATTGGGTATTCATGTTTTTTAGTTATTAGATTAACAAATACTGAATTATAAAATATTTTATAAGCGCTTACTCATAAATAAAGACAAGACTTGAAGGGGCTCGTACCGTTTTTTTTATATGTTTAAGAACAGATAATATGAAAAAAATCCTATTCTTATATACAAGAAGAATAGGATTTTTTCTGTTTTATTAAAATCAACTTCTACTGCAAGTCTATTAATTTAATTTCCCCATTATTTAAAACGGCTTTTAAATGATAAGAATGCTCTATGACTTCTAAGACCTCGTTAATATTCGTACGACTCAGGACTCCTGTAAATAAATCCTCCTTAAATCTTTCATTCCTAGTTCCTACCACAATAGATACATGGTAAACTTCACTTATTTTTTCCAAAACATTCTCCAAAGGTACATTACGGAATACAAGTTCACCACGCCTCCAAGCGGAAGCATCTGTAACATAATTATCTTTTTCAATTGTCAACATTCCTGAATCTTGATGAAATATAGCCTTTTGATTAGGTAAAAGTGTCAAATTCTGGCCCGTTTTTAAAGAATGCAAAGACACACGACCTTCTTCTAAGAACAACTCGGCCGTAGCATCAGATGAATAAGAACATAAATTAAATGTAGTCCCCAAAACAGAAACGACTAATCCATTCGTTTCAATAGAAAATGGTGTAATAGTCGATGTTTTTACGACACGAAAATATCCTTCACCATTAAACTCTATTCGCCGATTCTTAGAATTATACTCAGACAAATTATAAGATAGATATGAATTGGCATTCAGCGTAACTTTTGTGCCGTCAGGTAAAGACAAAGTAACCTGCTCACCCTCCCCTGTAGAAGCTACAAACTCCTTCTGACCCAAAAGGGTATTCTCTCTATACAAATAAATGGTAGAAACTAACAGAATAGGCAACAGTATAACAGCTGCAATTCGCAATACCTTTACATACAAGGGGATAGTATGTCTCTGACTAAAGATTTTATTATCTATTTTATTTTTAAGTTTATCCAAATCCCGACTCTCTACAGCAGAAACCTCGGTCAACTCCCAAGTTTTACGCAAGGACTCTTCTAATTGCTCATCACTCATTGAATTCACTTCTTCCCTCAAACATCTCAGTTCCTCCAAAGTTAGATAAGAATTTCTATATTTTTCTTCTAGCTTACTCATAACATTTACATTTCATTAATAATGACAATAAATGGATTGCTAAAGTACCATCCTAGAACCATCTATTCACAATCTTTAAGATTAGTATAATCATTAATAGAACAGAATTCTCCTTCAACATTTTACGCAATGAACTCAAACCAATAGACAACTGATTCTTCACAGTCTGTTCACTTAATGAAAGAGTTCTGGCTATTTCCTTATTAGACAATAACGAGAAACGCGAAAGAGAAATGACGCGTTGCTGAGTTACAGGCAGTTTTTGCATAGCATTCTTCACAAATCTAATGTATTCCTCATATTCCATCGGATGAAAATCCTCATCGGCCAACAACTTATCTTGAAATTCTACATAGTCTTCATAAATCGGTGAATTAATAATAGAACGATATGAATTGATAACCCTATTTTTTGACATCACAAAAAGCAACGAACGAAGAGAATCTTCCCGCCGAATCGTCTCACGATGATTCCATAACGCAACAAACACATCTTGAACAATCTCTTCCGCATCCTCACGACATTTTGTATATTGCATACAATAAGCTAACAAACGTCCTGCATTAAGTCTATAAATCTGATTGAAAGCCTTTATAGATCCCTGCCTCAATTTTACTATCAGTTTCTGCTCCTCTTCCAATATCATGCATTTATAGTCAAAAATATTAATATCGAATTAATGTATAATAGATATTTAAATTGCAGCAAATATAGATTTATTAAATTTATATTATACTTTCCCAAAATAAAATCAATCTTTTTTCAACAATTTGCCCTGAATTGAAATATTATTTAACAAATAATTCCTTATAATTCTTTTACTACAACCGATAAATTCTCCTCAGAAAATGACCATGATTCTACATGAGGTACTCACAAGAGACACCTGCTTCCAAAACGCCGAAGCGTTTCAACTCAAACGCCTTTACGTTTTCTCCAAAACGCAAGGACGTTTCAATCAAAACGCAAGGACGTTTTACTCCAAATGCACTTGCGTTTGAAACAAAACGTCCTTGCGTTTTCCGGACCTCTCCTGAAGGCCCTCCAGAAGCCCTTCTGAGGCCTTATTTCTTCGGCTCTTCCTTCTTGGCCGGTTCGTCTGTCTGTACCGGTGCCGAAAGAATCTCCCGGTAACGGACGGGATTCTGCAATACTTCGATGGCTTTCTCCAGGTCGGTATCGTCTTTCAACCGTTCCATCACGGCTCCACGCTGGTAGAAATAGCGGGTCACGATTTCCTGTGAAAGATATTCCTTAATCGGTTTGGCGAAATAGTCCAGGTCGCGGTCCAGGTTGTGGTTGAGTTTCTTCTCCAAGGCCTTGAATTCTTCGGACGCTTCGGTCATGTAACCCTCAAACTCGGCCACTTCCTTCAGGCTCTTCAACAGCTTTTCGCTCTGACGGTCGTAGGTAAAATTACGCGACTTCACCAGTTTCTTGAACGCTTCATAGTCGGCATCGGTCAACTTGAAATCGTCTACCGAAGCCAGTGTGGGATGATCCCAGCAATATTGGGTGGCGTAATCGAAAATCAGGTCGTCGTTCATCAGATAGAACACGATGTTCGGAATCTTGTCGCCCTTCACTTCGATGTCGGGACGGATACCTCCCCCGTCGCGTACCTCACGTCCGGCGGCAGTGTGGAATACGGTGGTCAGACTGTCGGGCGTACGGGCTACGGAACCGTCGGCGTTCTTCTTGGCATAGTCGATGGCTTGGATGCAACGTCCGCTGGGAATATAATATTTGGAGGTAGTCACTTTCAGTGTACCGTTGTAGGGCAACGGACGGATGGTCTGCACCAGTCCTTTTCCGAAGGTGCGCGTACCGATAATCACCGCACGGTCCAAATCCTGCAACGAACCGCTCACGATTTCAGAAGCCGAAGCCGTGGAACCGTTCACCAGGATGGCCAGCGGAATCTGGGTGTCGACCGGCTCGTTCTGGGTCTTGTAGGAACCCTGTGCCTGACGCAGCTTGCCTTTGGTCACCACAATCTCCTGTCCCTTCGGCACGTAAAGATTGACGATGTCTACCGCTTCCGACAAAGAACCTCCTCCGTTGTCGCGCAGGTCGATAATCAGTGACTTGGCGCCTTTCTGTTTCAGTTCGATGAAGGCTTTCTTGAAGTCCTTGGCTGAATTTTCGGTGAAGCTGGACAAGGCCAGATAGCCGATGCTGTCTTTCACCATGCCGTAATAGGGCACAGGATTGGTACGGATGTTCTTACGGGTGAGCTTGAATTCCATCACCGTGCTGTCGTTCTTCAACGGGCGCAGCACTTTCAGCACGAACGAGGTGCCCGGCTCTCCACGCAGGGCTTCGCTCACTTTCGAAGAAAACTCCTGGGGCTTCATGTTGCCGCGCACCATCTCCTTTCCTCCCACCGAGAGAATGATGTCGCCCGCCTTCACGCCAGCCTCAGCTGCCGGCATGCCCTCGGTAGGCTCTACCACCGCGATGCGGTCTTTGGCTTCATAGTAGCGGATGGCCGCTCCAATGCCCCCGTATTTTCCGGTCGTCATCTCCTTGAGGCTGCTCACCTCTTCTTCAGGATAGTATTCCGTATAGGGGTCGGTCAGCGAAAGCATGCCT
>ULLE01024612.1_pt1 | contig 69866 bp, 51 predicted proteins | sample 1951331 | NCBI WGS metagenome assembly ULLE01 (sample SAMEA4835518, study PRJEB28245) | human gut metagenome | biome: gut microbiome; material: fecal sample | place: Denmark | collected 2008
CCAAAGATTTCTTGTTTTTTAGCTGCGTCTAAATACATAATTTGACTGTTTATTAAAATGTATAAATTTGATTTGCGGTTGCAAAGATAGACATAATCTTTTAAACGACAATTCTTTTCACGCTTTTTTTCACAAACAAATTCAAGAAGAAGTCAATCCTTCCGTTCGTTGGCACGTTCAATGAATGTAGCCAATGTAATCGGATCGGCCTGTTCAAAACGCATTTTACGTGTCTGACATTTTTGGCAGGAACAGCTCCTGCACTTGGCCTGCTCAAAAACAGTACAAGGATCCAAGTGTATCGTCAGTTGAATCCGGTCGGCATATTTCTGTTCCAGAATCTGCTTCAAACGGGTTCCCTCCCGGTGTCCCTCTTCAATGGTATAGAACCAAGGAAGCGTCAAATCACAATCCATATACAGATAGCTTCCATATTTGATGACTTTCGCATTGTGAATATCTATCCAGTCGGGCGAACGCTTCTCATTCAGTTCCTGAGCAATCTCGTTCAGCAAAGCCTCATCCGCCTTGTCCAGCAGATTCGCAATCGTCTTGCGCAAGATAGAAATTCCCGTCACAATGATAATTCCTCCAAACAAAAAAGCTAACACACTATCAATCCAGGCTATTTTCGTGAAATAAAGCAACAGCAACCCCGCCACCAGTCCGATGGTAGAATACGTATCCGACTGCAGATGCTTCCCCCCTGCAATCAAAGCCATTGAATTATACCGCTTCCCGATATGCACACTGTACCATCCCATCAGATAATTAATCAGTCCGGAAAACGCCACGATGTAAATACCCACATCCAGTTTCCGTATCCCGACTGGGAAAAACAAATGATACACTCCTTCATACACTATCAGTATCCCGGCAAACGTAATCAGAATACCTTCAATGGACGCTGAAACCTGCTCCATTTTCCCATGCCCGAAAGGATGGCTCTTGTCTTTGGGCTGTGCCGACCAATGCAAACTGTAAAGGCTCACCACTCCTGCTACAACATTGACAATACTTTCCATTGCATCCGTTAAGATTCCTACAGAATTCGTCAGCCAGTAAGCGGCAAACTTCCCTATCAGTATCAAAGAAGAAATCAGAACAATTCTTTTTTGTACTCTTTGCTTAAGCTGTTCCTCGTTCATACCTTCTTTATTTTTAAAACGGGCAGCAAAGTTAATGAGTTCCTGTAAAAAGTATTCAGACAATCGCTGATTCTTTCTCTTATTCTTTATTATTAACAATGATTTTTTCGAAGAAAAATCGTACCTTTGCGCACAAATTATAGGTATAGTATGCAAGACATTAGAAACATTGCCATTATTGCCCACGTTGACCACGGTAAAACTACCCTCGTGGACAAAATGATGTTGGCGGGACATCTGTTCCGCAACGACCAGACCAACGGTGAACTGGTTTTGGATAACAACGACCTGGAACGTGAAAGAGGTATAACTATTCTTTCAAAGAACGTTTCCATCAATTACAATGGTACAAAAATCAATATTATTGATACTCCGGGACACGCCGACTTCGGTGGAGAAGTAGAACGTGTCTTGAACATGGCCGACGGATGTATTCTGCTGGTAGACGCCTTCGAAGGTCCGATGCCGCAGACCCGCTTCGTACTGCAAAAAGCCCTTCAGATCGGGCTGAAGCCGATTGTGGTTGTCAACAAAGTGGATAAGCCAAACTGCCGTCCGGAAGAAGTATACGAAATGGTATTCGACCTGATGTTCAGCCTCAACGCCACAGAAGACCAGCTGGACTTCCCTGTACTCTACGGTTCAGCCAAGAACAACTGGATGGGTGAAGACTGGAAGACTCCAACCGGAACCATCACTCCGTTACTGGATGCCATCGTAAAATATATCCCAGCTCCGCAACAGCTGGAAGGTACTCCTCAGATGCTGATTACCTCTCTTGACTACTCTTCTTATACAGGACGTATCGCGGTAGGTCGTGTACACAGAGGTACTTTGAGAGAAGGTATGAACATCACCCTGGCCAAACGTGACGGTACCATGGTGAAATCAAAAATCAAGGAAGTACATACCTTCGAAGGCTTAGGTCGCAAACGGGTAGAATCAGTTTCTTCTGGTGATATCTGCGCCATCATCGGTGTAGACGGATTCGAAATCGGTGATACGATCTGCGATTACGACAACCCAGAACCGCTGCCTCCTATCGCTATCGACGAGCCGACCATGAGTATGTTGTTTACCATCAACGATTCTCCGTTCTTCGGTAAGGAAGGTAAGTACGTAACTTCTCGTCACATCCACGACCGTCTGATGAAAGAGCTCGACAAGAACCTGGCATTGCGCGTACGCAAGACCGAAAACGAAGATGGTAAATGGATCGTTTCCGGACGTGGTGTGCTCCACTTGTCTGTATTGATTGAAACCATGCGTCGTGAAGGCTACGAACTTCAGGTAGGACAGCCGCAGGTTATCTTCAAAGAAATAGATGGTGTAAAATGTGAACCGATTGAAGATTTGACCATCAGCGTACCCGAAGAATTCGCCAGCAAGATGATTGATATGGTAACCCGCCGTAAAGGTGAGATGGTATCCATGGAAACTCAGGGTGACCGTGTAAACATTGAATTCGACATGCCGTCGCGCGGTATCATCGGGCTGCGTACCAACGTACTGACTGCTTCTCAGGGAGAGGCTATCATGGCTCACCGTTTCAAAGAATACCAACCTTATAAGGGTGATATTCCTCGCCGTACCAACGGTTCAATGATCGCTATGGAAAGTGGAACTGCATTTGCTTATGCTATCGATAAGCTGCAAGACCGTGGTAAATTCTTCATCTATCCGCAGGACGAAGTATATGCCGGACAGGTAGTGGGCGAACACGTTCACGAAAACGACCTGGTGGTCAACGTAACCAAATCAAAGAAGCTGACTAACATGCGTGCTTCTGGTTCTGATGACAAGGCTCGTATCATTCCGCCGGTCATCTTCTCACTGGAAGAAGCACTGGAATACATCAAGGAAGATGAATACGTAGAAGTAACTCCGAAGAGCATGCGTATGCGTAAGATCATTCTGGATGAAACGGAACGCAAGCGTGCCAACAAGAACGCGTAAGCATACATTATTTATATAAAAGAAATCCGGGCTTTCGAGGAGAACTCCTCGAAAGCCCGGATTTCTTTTATCGCTTCCCGGCTAATTCCTATAAACCAAGCCATTGTGGTTCATCCGCTCCATATATTGCTGAATAATAGATTTCACTTGCGTTTCCATCTCTTTCAACGTGTCCTGCGGCATGGTATCTTTCACATCATCCTTCATCAGCAAATCCGTACGGAAACGGTAGGCATGAATCACTTTCTCTCCATCGAATTGAATCAAGTAGTCACCTTTCAGGAACTGGTAGATTCCGCTGGTGGGTACATAATTCACGGCAAATTTATCAGTAACCGGCGTATGCAATGCATCTTGCCCAAAGCCCACATACGGACGGTCATATCCTAAAATTCCCAATACGGTCGGCATAATATCAATCTGATCCACAACTTTCTCTGTGTCCAGTCCTTTCAACTCCGGTATACCTGGTGCATAAAAAATAACCGGTACCTTATAATATCCTAAATCGGTCACATAATCCGGATAACAGTTCCCGCTGGTATGGTCTGCCGTAATGACAAACAACGTATTCTTAAACCACGGCTGTTTCTCTGCCTTTTCAAAGAAGCGCTGAATAGCATAATCAGAATAAGCCACGGTCTCAAACAACGGATCTTGCCCTGTAGGGAACTTTCCTTTATACCGTTCCGGCAAATCAAAAGGTCCATGAGAGGTCGCTGTAAACACAGAGGTTACAAAAGGCTCCTTCATCTCCGACATACGGTCACAATAGAATTGCAGGAATTCTTCATCCCAGATGGCCCATGTGCCGTCAAAATCCTTATCTCCATTGTAATTCGGATCTTCATTATATTCAGTACGTCCAAAATACTTCTGGAAACCGACTGCACGGGCAAAAGCCTGGAAACCCATAGAGCCATTCATGGCACCATGGAAAAACGCAGATGAGTAGCCTTTATGTCGGGTCAGTTCCCCAGCAATACTGGAAACGTCGTTCAAGGCCGAAGGAGTCAGAAAAAAAGGCTCCACAAAACTCGGAATGGAAGATAGCACGGAAGGCATCCCATCAATACTCTTCCGTCCATTACTATAAGAATACTGGAAAGTCAGACTCTTTTTCAACAAAGAGTCAATGAAAGGGGTATATCCTTTATAAGCGCCATTCTCCAACTGCGGATTCAATGAGCCGACATGCTGCTTGCTAAATCCTTCCCAAATAATCACTACTACATTCATCGGACGGAATGCCACAGAATCAGAAGGCAGGTGTATAGGAGTATACACAGCCTCCGCCTCTTTCTCTGATAAATATTCAGGAATCACAAAAGTAGCTTTTCCCAACGTCCGGAACAAAGAGAAAGGCGTATTCAGTACCAATCCAGCATCCAAAGGCCGCTTCACGTACTGATTGGCGTTACTCAATGTGATAGGACGAGTAGCCGTGGTCATACCTCCACGCATGCCGAACACGGTAAAAGGAACGGCAATCAATAAAGCAACCAGTTGCACCCCATAATACATCCATTTCTGCGTTACTGGAAATGCTTTCGGTGAACGATACAGTTTATACAGAACATAAAACAATGCAGCAGCTAACAGTACCAAATACCAGTAAGTGGCAAACTCATCCAAGAAGATTGAAGTTAACTTTCCATCCCCTTCATGCCTGAACTCCTGCAAAACCGTCATGGTCGTACGTCTTCCTGTAAAGCGGAAATAAACACAGTCTATCAGATTCGTAATCAGAAAAAAGGTATTGACCGCGGCAAAAAGCCATCGCACCACTTTATAGAATACTGGGGTCTCCTTCCAATGCAATGGGAAAAGGAACAATAAAATGAACAAAGCATTGCTATAGAGGATAGCTGTGGTATCAAAGATAATACCCGCTCCAAACAAACTAACGGCATATCCCCACGTCAAATGTCCACTAAATGTATCCCAATTCAAAAGCAAAAACACCAGACGGCATAAAGTGTAACACACATACACAAGCACTAAATTCCACACCAGTGTCAGCACATTGGCAAAAAACTTTTTCTTCATTATTCTTATCTTTTTACAAATACTAAGTGGCAAAAATAACGATAATTTTGGAGAACTTCATATCTTTGTATTTTAAAGGAACCAAAGATGAAGAAAAAACAACGTATCACAATCTATGTATCCATACTTATTGTAGTCGCACTCGGACTTTGGATTCACTCTCGCTGGGATGTATGGTTTGGGAATCCGGAAGAACTACCCTACTCGCCCCTGGCAAAACCTGGAAGAGTCTTACTGACTTTCGGAGATAAAGAAGAACTTTCTCGAAACATCAGTTGGCAATATGACTCTGTGGTAGCACCCGCGTCCTTCGTAGAACTGGCTGACACCTTAACCAAAGATACCCTCCGCATCAATGCACAAGGAGAAGTATTCCAGTCACGCAGTGGCAAGGCGGCTTACTACACTGCTCGATTGCGTTCACTGAAACCGGCTACTTACTATAGTTACAGAGTCAGCAACAATGGAAAGTTCTCTCCTTGGTATAGTTTCCAGACCTATAACCAGACCACACAGAAGGACTATTCCTTCATCTACGTAGGAGATGTGCAAGATACCATCCATGGGAGAGCCAACCAATACCTGAAAGCGGCCTTACAGACGCATCCTCAAACAGAATTCTTCGTTTTTGGCGGTGACCTGACAGAACGCCCTATGGATTCCTATTGGGCTGAAACCTTTTCCGGACTTGACTCTATCGGACAACATTATCCCATATTGAATGTGACCGGTAACCATGAATATCTGAAATATGTCATACGTAAACTGGAACGCCGCTTTCCACTGGTATTCTCATATTTCCAAGATTCCATGGTAGGTGACAACCAAGTATACACACTCCGATACAACAACCTGCAAATCTTCCTGCTCGACAGTAATCGGGAGTTCTTTTATCTGTGGACCCAAAAGAAATGGCTGGAAAAAGAATTGAAAGCCAGCGATGCACAATGGAAGATTGTGGTACTGCACCATCCTCTGTATTCCGCAAAAGGGAAATACAATAATCTGGTACAAAAAACGATGTTTAATGACTTGATCCAGAAATACCACGTAGACCTTGTACTGCAGGGACATGAACATGCTTATGCCCGCATGACGCTTCACGACGAACAAGGCAAAGCTATCCCTCCAGTTTATACGGTCAGCCACTGTTCCCCCAAAAGCTACCGGATAGCTTTCGATCCACGTTTTGATAAGTTCGGGATTGAAAGCCGATATTACCAGTATGTACGTATTCATGGAGATACCCTCAGCCTGAGTGCCTACGAAGTTCCTGCAGGTAATTTATACGATTCCCTGGACATCGTGAAAACCGGAACGCCCCCTGCCATCCTCGACTATGGCAAGAATATCCCTGAACACCTGAACTTCAAACCTGGGAACAATAAAAAAGACCAGAAATATATGAAACTGATAGAAAACTACAAGCGTACAAAAAAGGACATTCGCTAATGATAGAAAGTCCCCTTCTCTATAAATAAAGATGCCCCTATTGGCTCATTGTTTCTCTTCTCTATTTTACTTGATCAAAATCCAATTCAAATGAACCCAAAAATCACATCCCCCATCATAGGTTGCGCCATTGTCACCTATAACCGACTTAACCTACTTAAAGAGAATATCTCAGCCCTCAAACAGCAGACCTATTCCTTACATAAGATTTTCATTATAGACAATTGTTCCACAGATGGAACCAAGGAATACTTAGACAGCTTATCCAATGACCCCCAGATGCAAATCATTCACCTTTCAGAAAATAAAGGAGGTGCCTGGGGATTTTATGAAGGCATCAAACAGGCCGTCCTCGCAAAATGTGAATATGTATGGATTATGGACGACGACACGATTCCTACCCATAATGCCCTCACAGAACTGGTGAAAGGTCTGTCTCTTTCAGACCACATTGGATTTGTATGCAGCAAAGTGACCTGGACAGACGGAAGTCCGCATAAAATGAATAAACCGGGTCTTATACGCCCCATACAAAAGATTACAAATCCAGATGATCCATCCATCTATGGAATGTCTTGTACCAATTGCACTTTTGTATCCGTCATGTTTGATGCTAAAGCCATCTATCAGGTAGGATTACCTCTTAAAGAATTCTTTATCTGGCACGATGATATTGAATACACCGACCGAATAATTAAGGCTGGTTATAAAGGATATTACATTGAAAAAAGTGTGGTTGTTCATAAAACCGGGAAGAACTATGCTCCGCATATTGAAGACACCCCTCAAAAAGACTTATGGAAATTTTACTACCAAGCCCGAAATACCACCTTCATGGCCCGGAAGAACAAGCCTAACAAACTGATATTTTATCTTTCTATTCTCAATAAATATCGTAGATATATGCGCAAGATCAGAAAGATAAAAGACAAAGAATACCGTGCATTTATCAAAAAGGAAGTCAAAAGAGGGTGCCAAGATGGTTTAAAGTTCAATCCGAAAATTGAATACATTAAACAACCACAATAAACCCATCTACTTCTATCTTTGATCCGTCATACGAAAATACTTATCAAGAACAAGGAGAGAAATTAACTTTTCTCTCTTTTTATTCTTGAACTGGGACACATACTCATGGGCATGACGAATAATCTCCTCCGCCTCAGCCGGATGTGCAATATAATAATTTACACGTTCCAACAAATCTGAAAAATCAGGTTTTATCTCAATATAATGATAATTAGGTTTTAACGTCCCTTCCATAAACCAAGTTTCACAAGTGGGACGAGGCATTACTGCTATTGAATTAGAAGACATGACCCACTTCAAATTACTTGCCACATCATTGCCCTCCAAAGCCATTATAAATTTATAATCTAAATGCTCTGCTATCGTTTTTTTCTCCGTCCTCCATTCTATCGGATCAGTCGTATGTTTACTGACATCTCCTAAATCACACATGGGATGTCCAAAATACATCTGCATAAACTTTCGACGGGAATCCTTACCTTTTACTTTTCCACGAAAAATAATCTTATCCTGCTTTTCTGCGAAACTCTTCTTATCATGTACGAAAATGAAGTGACGTACTTTATCCAATTTCATAAGAATTGAATTCTCATTATGGTCTACCAAAGGACGACTTTTCACAATGGAAGGATAAGAAGGCACATGAATAATATCTCCCGGCAGGAATCCCCATCTCAAATGCTGAGGGAACCACCTTGTATATTCATAGGTATCAAAATAATAGACTTTAGGACTCTTCATCTTATGGGCTGCAAGGGGTTTTGCATCCAAAGGTAAAGTCACAGGATGAGAGAGTTGGTTATAATAATCCACCCTCCATCTGATATATTCTTCGTCTTTTCGCCCTGCCAACGAAGCCAGTTCCTTTTTCAATCGCCAACGAAACAAAAATTTAGGTTCCAACTGACGAAAGAAATTCACCGCATAATAAATAAACTTAGGATTCTTCCCGCTTCTAAGTGTATATATCAACTTATTCTTCATAATCTAAATGAATTTAAAAGCAGATTGAAGTGCTGTATTCACATAATATCCTTGAGCCAGTCTTGCACTTATTTCTTGCACGTTTTTCTTCATATTACAATAATCATCCACACTCATTTCACTCAAGACTTGATTTAATTCAGCCAATGAAGAAAGACAAAGCCCCAACTGATGTTTCTTTACAAAAGGAGCCAAGGCTGCCTTATCCCAAATAATCACAGGACAATTACAACGCAAATACAAGGACATCTTGTGGGGAGCATTATATTGCAGATATTCTCCTAAAGGTCCATGCCCCCCCTCCAGTTCCGGTCCATACCATACCAATCCAAAGTGACCTTCTGCCGTTTGAATCAACTCGTCAGAAGTCACAAAACCTTTATCCTCTACCACAGCACCCTCTAAAGACTCTTTATCCAGTCCGCTTCCATACAACACAATCTTAAATACACGAGCTGGCAACTTCGCCAGTTTGTAAAGGAAAGCATTATGCTTAGGAGAAAGTACACCCGCAAACATTACTTTATACTCATTCTCCTGCGGTAAAGTATCAGAGGCTTTACTATCCGATAGATAATCAAAAATCTCAAGTACAACTACAGGTCTTTGCAAGTGCTGGGCCTCAAGCCAGTTCTTCATTGATTCACTATGAGCAATAATTACATCAGAATGACGCAGACGGTGTATTTCTTGACTCACAGTAAGGCGCTTGCTGCGAAAACTGCCCAAATCATGGATAATAGTCACCACCTTGGCTCCTTTCCAATGAGCAACCCGACAAACAAAAGTAAAATACTTCTTCAACGGATATTGTAAGACCAGTCTGTCCCCTTTCTTCAATGAAAAGCATGCTTTCAACACACTTGCCAATGTAACAAAGAAAGACAGTATCGTATTCGTATAACGGGTTTGAGGGAAGCCGACATTCACATACCCATTCTGCTTCATAACCTGTTCAATGTCGGTCTTTGCTTTATTTCCAGCCCCATTTACGCCTTTATAGTTACGCGACAAATAACAATTTCTCATACCTTTCATCGATTACATTCATTCTTCCATGTTTTTAACGCAGCAGCTACCGTATCGTCCATATCCGCATACGCATACAATCCTAAGCGCCCGCCAAACAATACACTCTCACATTGAGCAGCCAACTCCCGATACTGACGATACATCGCTCCATTACGCGCATCATTTACCGGATAGTAAGGTTCTTTACCCGGTTCATAAGAATCCGGATATTCATAGGTAATTACGGTATGGGGCTGCTTTCCGTACTCAAAATGTTTATGTTCAATCACCCGGGTATAGGGAATCTCGCGTGCCGTATAATTCACCACTGCATTTCCCTGAAAATCATCTATCTCCAGTCGCTTTTCTTCAAAACGTAAGCTACGATACTCCAAATGACCGCACTGATAATCAAAAAATTCATCGATACAACCCGTAAACAAGATCCGGTCGGCAATCTCCTGCCAATGGGCCCGATCTTTCAGAAAGTCTGTATCCAGTTGCACCTCAATTCCTTCTAATAAGGCATCAATCAATGCATTATATCCACCTTCAGGTATTCCCTGATAACGGTCATTGAAATAATTGTTGTCATACACAAAGCGAAAAGGTACACGACGAATAATAAATGCAGGAAGCTCCTTTGCAGAACGCCCCCACTGTTTTTCCGTATAACCTTTTATCAGATATTCATACACATCTTTTCCACATAACTTCAATGCCTGTTCTTCCAGATTGGCTGGCGTTACAATATGGCTGTATGCGGCACATTGTTCTTTTAGTTTTTCTCTGGCCTCAGCCGGAGTCACTACCCCCCATAGCTGATGAAAGGTATTCATATTGAACGGAAGATTATAAAGCTTATCATGGAAACGTGCTAAGGGAGAATTTATAAAGCCATTGAACGGGACCAATGCATTTACATAATCCCATACCTCCTTATTGTCCGTATGAAAAATATGAGCCCCATATTTATGAACATGAATTCCATCCACATCCTCACAATATAGGTTCCCTCCCTTATGGCTACGCTTATCTATCACCAGACATTTTTTTCCTGCCAATGTCGCTTCACGAGCAAAAACTGCACCAAACAGTCCGGCTCCTACAATTAAATAGTCGTACTTTTTCATCACGTTCCAATAATATTGATTTCTACTTATGCTTTTCGCAAAGCTACACAAAAAGTATGAATTGCAATTCCAAATTACAATATCTTTTCTCCCAATCTACCATAACGTATCAGTCCATGTTCTCAATCCACAGAGACGATATTTGCTAAAATCTTCTTTTTTATCTAATTTTGTCATATTAAACTGCAATGAACCAGTCATGAAAATAGTGATTAATCCACGATATCAACGTCTGAGCTATTTCATTAACGAGCTTCCGATGAAATTTGACACCTCCGGAGAAACCCTTTATCAGGGAAGAAATCAAGTAAAGGCTTTCCAGGTGCAAGGATATCCTATTGTTGTAAAACGATACAAACGCCCCAGTTTTATTCAAAGAGTCATTTACAGCTGGTTTCGTCCTACGAAAGCATGTCGTGCGTACAATTTTGCTTTTTGGATGCAAAAACTGGGCATCCAAACTCCTGAAGCAATTGCATATATCGAAATTAATCACCATGGACTCTTTATTGACAGTTATTTCGTTTCGTTGCGCTGCAACGATACTCCTTTGTTCCCCATATTGGTAAATGAGCCCCAATACGACAAACAACTGGCTCATGAACTGGCAATCTATATTGTCGAGCTCCACAAAAAGGGGTTTCTCCATGGGGACCTGAACCTTGCCAATATTCTGTATCGGCAAGAAAATGGTAAACCGATATTCACCTTCATTGATACCAACCGTTCTCATTTCATCAAATCACCTACACCCAAAGTTTGCCTAAAAAACTTGATGAGAATCACTCACCGCATAGATTTGCTAAGAGAAATCGTACAGACATATGCTGAGCAAAGAGGTTGGGATGCCGTAAAAAGCTGTGACCAAGTAGAAGCTATGCTACATCATTTTGAACGGAAACGTGCATATAAATATCAACTAAAGAAAATCATTAAATCTACTCGATAAATATGCATCAAGTAAAAGTTGTCATACCCATATATCGGTTAAGTTTGTCAGAGATGGAGCAAGCTTCCATTCGGCAGACTTTACAAGTATTGAAACAATACCCGATTGTCATTCTGCATCCGCAAAATTTAGTGATTCCCGAAGGAATGTTTCCGCCCACAGTCGCTCAACTGGCAGTAAGCGAAGAATGGTTAGGAACTCGAAACGGCATTGCCGGATACAATAGAATGATGATGTCTTACGACTTCTACCAACTTTTCTCCGATACAGAGTACATACTGATATGTCATACTGACGCCTGGATTTTCCGGGACGAATTATCAGAATGGTGTCACAAAGGGTATGATTGTATTGCAGCGCCATGGATAGAACGCCCAATCTATAGGTTACCTATCATCAAACAATACATGCAGTGGATAAAAAAAAGCCATGAACGAAAACATACTTTCTGCCGACAAAACCTATACGGAAAAATCGGAAATGGAGGCTTATCTCTCAGACGAGTAGAAATGTTCAAACAAGCTTGCCGTACGTATCAAAAAGAAATCGAGGAATACAACTCACATCATCAACACTATTATAATGAAGATGTATTTTGGGCAACCGTCCCAAAGGAATTCCATTATCCCACAGAAACCATAGGATTACAATTTTCCTTCGACCGACATCCAGCTTATTGCCTGAAACGGAATAAAGGGAAATTACCCTTTGGCTGCCACAGCTGGAACAAGCCGCGCATGTATAAATTCTGGAAACATATTATCCACTGGAACAATTTATTAAACACCCAAAATTAATCCGCTATGAATCTCTTCAAATATGTCAAGAACTATCTTGTATCGTGTGGCTACCTCATAAGAGAAAAGTTCAATCCTTCTTCCATAACAAGCGGTAAAGAAGTCCCGATTATTATCAATAATTTTAACCGACTGACCACATTGTGCCTGTTGATAGAAGCTTTAGAGAAACGAGGATATAGCAATATCTACATTATTGATAATGCTTCTACCTATCCCCCTTTGCTTGAATATTACGACAAATGCCCGTATACAGTATTCAGACTTACAGAAAACTTAGGATATAAAGCATTATGGAAATCTCATTTAAATAAGAAATTATGCAATGACTACTTTATCTATACAGACTCAGATGTAGTTCCAGCAGATTATTGTCCTGCAGATTTTATTGATTATTTCCTCTCAGAACTCAAAAAGCATCCTTTGGCACGTAAGATTGGATTTTCCTTACGAATAGACAATCTTCCAGACCATTACGACCATAAACAAGAAGTAATCAAAAAAGAAAAAATATATTATTCAAATCTCAAAGAGAATAAACTGTACCGAGCCCCCATTGATACCACATTCGCTTTGTATCGTCCCAAAATTGGACTAAGCCGAAGCAGATATGTGGAAACGTATCGTACAGCCTACCCCTATCAAGCTGAACATATGCCTTGGTATACCAATTCTGCTCATCTCTCAGAAGAAGAACGATATTATATCGAGCATTGCAGTAAGATTACTGAATGGACGGCCAGAGCGTTACAAAAGAAGAACGGATAACATTGTGCATCTTATTTGGGACCAAAAAGTTTCTCCCACTCCTCCTTTGTACGTTTCCAGCGGTTGTGACTCCAAAGCCAATAGGCCGGCTCTCGTTGAATCATTTGTTCCAACATACGTGCATACATATCGGTCAACTCATAATCCGGATATTCTTTTGGGTGGAGCGTCATCAACCGAAAGGTAGCACGATAATATCCTCTTTTTACCCGCTCCACATCCACATAATAAAGCGCAGCATCAACCTGCTTTGCAATACGTTCACAACCTATAAAAAAAGAAGTGTCATGATTCAAGAAACGAGTCCAGTGATTCATATTTTCCCACTTGGGGAGCTGGTCAGAAATAAAACCAATCATCACTCTCTTATCCTGTTTTCTTAACGTCAAGATTCGACGAAGTGTATCTTTCATTAAAATGGATTCTCCTCCAAACTGCCCGCGCAAACGTAGAAAAAGCTCATCGAAGGCCTGATTGTAAATGCGATGATAAATCTGTCCCCCATGCATGCCTGGAATCCAGGCGGTCAAAGAAGCAATATATTCCCAGTTACAATAATGCCCTAAATAAAGAAAACAGAATTTTTTATCATTCTTTTCTAACTCAGCCCGTACTTCATCCAGATTGGTAAATACCATGCGACGTTTCATCTCTTTTTGAGAGATGGAGAACATCTTTATCACTTCCACCACATAGTCACAGAAAAAATGATAGAACTTTCTTTCGATAGCTTTAATCTCCTTTAAGTCCTTATCCGGAAATGACTCTACCAGATTCTTACGGACAATTTTTCCTCTGTAACGAAAACCATAATATAAAGGTATAAACAGAAGATCCGAGAAAAAGTAAAGTACGCGCAAGGGTAAAAGTGATAACAAGTACCACAGAGCAAAAACCAGATAATATGCAAATTTCATTCCACCTCTTTTTTTACAAAACACTGCAAAACTACAAAATTCCTGCTTTTTCAGAAGGTTTATTCAATTAAACTTGCAGATTTACATTATCTTTGCCCATTATTTTTCAAACCCTCAACCAACATGATGAAAGAATTCTTTCAATTGATGCGGCGCTTTGTTTCACCGTACAAAAAGTTCTTAGGGTGGTCAATACTGCTGAATGTATTGTCCGCAGTTTTCAATATATTCTCTTTCTCGCTACTGATTCCAATATTAAATATCCTATTCAAAACCGGAGAAAACAGAAGTGTGTATCAATTGATGGAATGGGGCAGCGCTGATTTCAAAGATGTCGCCACCAACAATTTCTATTATTATACGACCCAGCTGATTGACAGCTTTGGGCCTGCTACCACCTTACTTTTCCTCGGATTGTTTCTTGCCGGAATGACATTGCTGAAAACGGCTTGTTATTTTGGCTCTTCTGCCATTATGATTCCACTCCGGACCGGTGTGGTAAGAGACATCCGTATTTTAGTCTATAAAAAAGTGGTATCCCTTCCTCTCGGATTCTTCTCGGAAGAACGGAAAGGAGACATCATAGCCCGTATGAGTGGAGATGTGAACGAAGTGGAAACCTCCATTACCAGTTCATTGGACATGTTGCTGAAAAACCCGATTCTGATCATCTCTTATTTCGCCACTCTCATTGTTACCAGTTGGCAATTGACGTTGTTTACCATTCTGGTCCTGCCTACCATGGGATGGGTAATGGGAAAAGTGGGACGAGCCTTAAAACGTCAATCACTGGATGCACAGAACCGATGGAGCGATACCATGTCACAGTTGGAAGAAACGTTAGGAGGATTGCGTATCATCAAAGCCTTCATTGCAGAAAAGAAAATGACATCACGGTTTGAGAAGTGCTGCAACGATTATCGTGATGCCGTGAATAAAGTCGCTATCCGCCAATCATCAGCGCATCCGATGAGTGAATTTTTAGGAACAATACTTATTGTGGCAGTACTTTGGTTCGGTGGTTCTCTGATTCTGTCCAATCATTCTTCCATCAATGCATCAACCTTCATTTTCTATATGGTCATCCTGTACAGTGTGATTAATCCTTTGAAAGAATTTTCAAAGGCCAGCTACAACATACCTCGAGGACTGGCTTCTATGGAACGCATCGACAAAATATTAAAAGCCCCAAATACCATCCAGGACCCGATCCATCCACAACCACTGAGAGAAGTCAAGGACAAAATTGAGTTCAAGGATATTTCATTCAGTTACGACGGAAAGAAAGAAGTCTTAAAGCATATTAACCTGACCCTTGAAAAAGGTAAGACCGTGGCTTTGGTCGGACAATCTGGTTCCGGGAAATCCACACTCGTAGATTTATTACCGCGCTACCATGATGTCCAACAAGGAGCAATCACCATTGACGGCACCAACATCAAAGATGTAGCGATTCATGACTTGCGCAGTTTGATTGGGAACGTGAACCAGGAAGCTATTCTTTTCAACGATACGTTCTTTAACAACATCGCTTTCGGAGTAGAAGGGGCTACCATGGAACAAGTCATTGAAGCGGCCAAAATTGCCAATGCACACGATTTCATCATGGAAAAACCAGAAGGATACAACACAAACATCGGCGACCGGGGAAGCAAGCTTTCCGGTGGACAACGTCAACGTATCAGCATCGCACGGGCTATCTTGAAGAACCCACCGATTCTGATTCTGGACGAAGCAACTTCTGCCCTTGATACAGAATCAGAACGTCTGGTACAAGAAGCGTTGGAAAGACTGATGAAGACACGTACGACCATCGCAATTGCACACCGCCTCTCTACCATCAAAAACGCCGATGAAATATGTGTATTGTATGAGGGAGAAATTGTGGAACGAGGAACCCACGATGAACTTATTCAAAAGAATGGATATTATAAACGACTTCATGACATGCAGTCATTATAAAACACAAGTGGAGGGCCTTATAAAAAGCTCTCCACTTTCTGTATGATCTGACGAGGAGTAATCTGATTCAAACATGCATAGTCCCCTCTCAGGCAAGGTTTATTTCCAAAAATAGAACAAGGCCTACAAGGTAAGCTGACTTGTATGACATTGGTTTCGCTTTGTCCCCATCCCATAAAACCGGCATAAGGATGGGTAGCTCCCCAAATAGACACCACGGGAACACCTGTCAAGGAAGCCAAATGCATATTGCCGGAGTCCATGGCAATCATGACATCCAAATGACTCATCAAAGCCAATTCCTGCGACATCTTAAATTTCCCAGCCACAGAAATCACATGAGGATAAGTCTGTTCCCATTTACTCAACAAAGCCACTTCTTCCTTTCCACCTCCAAAAAGAAATAAAGTAACATTTTCTTTCTTTGAGAATTCCTGTACAACCTGCTCCTGAAGAACTATCGGATAAATCTTTCCTTTATGGGCCGCAAACGGAGCCAGCCCAATCCATCGGTCATTCTCACCTTTATATCCCACTTCTTGACGAAGGGAGTCAATATTTCCTTTTCGCGTTCCATAAAGAGAGTGGAAAGAAATTGGGAATGAAAAACCTAACTTTTGAAAAACACGTATGTAACGAGTGAAGGATGTAGTCTGAGGCACTAATATCTTATGTTTCTGAGAAACCAGTTTCTTTCTTTTGCTTCTCTCCTTGTCTATACAAGCTACTTTTACTCCACTTGCCTGGAAACACAAAGAAAGGAATCTGCTGCGTAGCACTCCATGCAGGTCGGCTACAAAATCAAAATGCTCACGGCGGAGAAGAAGAAACAAACGAAATAATCCTTTGACTCCTGCATATTCCTTCTTCACATCAACTCCTCTAAACAAAAGATTGGAAGGAGCATTTACAAATAATGCAGCCATATTCGGACGACTCAAAACCACAATCTGATGTTGAGGAAAAGCTTGTGCAAAAGAATACAGCACCGGGACTGTCATTGCTACATCCCCCAGTGCTGAAAAACGGATGACCAGAATCCTTGCCATAATTTCAAGGAAATGGATTATTTCTTACCATATAATACCGGATTCAAAGCCGGGTCGTTGTACATCTTCATCTGTTTGTACACCTTCATGTATTTACGCCCCGCCTCAATGTCAGCAAGCAACTGGTCAATCGCCAACGATAAGTCTTTCTGCTGTTCCAGCAATACTGCCAGTTTGGCTTCACACTGTTTGTGATGCACTTCATCCGTATCTGTACGTTCGACCTCTTTACGCATATGGTAAATTTTTAATGCTAAAATAGATAAACGGTCAATAGCCCATGCCGGACTTTCCGTATTAATGGTCGCATCTGCCAACGGAGTCACATTCTTATACTTATCCAAAAAATAGCTGTCAATCAACTCCACTAAGTCCGTACGGTCCTGATTCGACTTGTCGATTCTACGTTTTAGCACCAATGCTTCCGACGGATCAATATGCGGATCACGGATAATATCTTCAAAATGCCATTGTACAGTATCAATCCAATTCTTCAGATATAAATAATATTCTATGCTCTTCACAGGATAAGGATTATGAATTGGAGCATCCACATTGTCCGTCTTATGATAATCATTGATAGCCTGTTCGAAAATAGGACGGCATAATTCTGTAAAAGTCATAACCACAAATTTAAAACGGTAAATAATAATGAAAAACAAAAATAATGATTGTTTCCTTAATAACCAACTGATAACCGTCCAAAATTATAGAATGATAAATCAAGGAAAATACTATCTTTGCAACCCTACAAAATCAACACAAGAATGAAAGTAATTGTAGACAACAAGATACCTTATATAAAAGGTCTCATCGAATCATTGGCAGACGAAGTCATTTATCTTCCCGGAAAAGACTTCACTCCGGAAGTGGTGAAAGAGGCGGACGCCCTGATTATCCGCACTCGCACGCATTGCAACCGACAACTTCTGGAAGGTAGCAAAGTACAATTTATCGGAACAGCTACCATCGGCTTTGACCACATTGATACAGCCTATTGTCAGGAAGCCGGCATCACGTGGAGCAACTGTCCCGGATGCAATGCCGGAGCCGTAGAACAATATGTGCATGCAGCCCTATTGTTGCTGCAACAGGAAAAAGGAATATCACTCAAAGAATCTTGCCTGGGAATTATCGGTGTAGGACACGTGGGCGAACGTATCCGTCGAATGGCGGAACGTATCGGCATGAAAGTACTGTTGAACGACCCTCCACGGGCCGATGCAGGCGAACAAGGATTCACTTCACTGGACACACTGGCTGAGCAATGCGACATTCTGACCTTCCACACCCCATTGATTCGGGAAGGGAAATACCAGACCTTTCACCTGGCCGACCGGACTTTTTTCCAAAAGCTGCAACGGAAACCTTTTCTCCTCAACACCTCCCGTGGAGAAGTGGTAGAAACAGAAGCCCTATTGGAAGCCCTCGACACGAACACTGTGGCAGGAGCCGTGATTGACGTATGGGAAAATGAGCCTCACATCAGCCGGGAACTGCTCGACAAAGTCTTTATCGGTACCCCCCACATCGCCGGTTATTCTGCCGACGGAAAAGCTAATGCCACTCGAATGGTACTGGAAGCCTTCTGCCGTTTTTTTCATAAACCGATGAACTTCCATCTCACCCTACCGGAGATTTCCCGCCCCACTCTTTCCGGGGAGGAGGATTTCCAGTTTCTCCAACAATACAATCCCCACATTGACTGTGAAAACTTACGAGCCCATCCGGAACTATTCGAACAACTCCGTGGAGACTATCCCTTGCGAAGAGAATAAGGCACAAAAATACATGTTTTCGTGCACAGAATGTATAAAAATGTGCAAAGGGAATGCATTTATTTGTTAGAATACTTGCTTAAAAGCAGAAATATTTATTCCTTTGCAACGAAAAATCAATAAATTACATTATTTATAAACTTAAAAAATTAGAATTATGTCTGAAATCGCATCAAAAGTACAGAAAATTATCGTAGATAAATTGGGCGTAGAAGAATCAGAAGTTGTTCCAACTGCGAGCTTCACTAACGATCTGGGTGCTGACTCTTTGGATACAGTAGAATTGATCATGGAATTCGAAAAAGAATTCGGAATCTCTATTCCTGACGATCAGGCAGAAAAGATCCAGACTGTAGGCGACGCTATCTCTTACATCGAAGCTAACGCAAAATAATTTAATTCTACTTTTATGGAATTAAAAAGAGTAGTAGTAACAGGTCTTGGTGCGTTGACTCCTGTAGGTAATACGGTTCCAGAATTCTGGAACAATATCCTGAACGGCGTCAGCGGAGCAGGACCTATTACTCATTTTGATGCGTCGAAGTTCAAGACTCAATTCGCCTGCGAAGTGAAGAACTTCAACCCGGCTGACCATATTGACCGTAAAGAAGCCCGTAAAATGGACCTCTATACCCAATATGCCATAGTAGCTGCTAAAGAAGCTGTTACTGATGCGGAAATCGACGTAGAAAAAGAAGATTTGGACAAAGTCGGAGTAATTCTCGGCGTCGGAATCGGAGGTATTCATACTTTCGAAGAAGAAGTAGCTGGGTATGAAAAGACTAAAGATACAATCGGACCGAAATTCAATCCGTTCTTCATCCCTAAGATGATTGCAGACATCGCTGCCGGACAGATTTCCATTATGTATGGCTTCCATGGCCCTAACTTCACCACTACTTCTGCATGTGCTTCTTCTTCAAATGCTATAGCTGACGCATTCAACTATATCCGTCTGGGAAAAGCCAACATCATTGTAACGGGTGGAGCAGAAGCTGCCATCTTCCCTGCGGGAGTGGGTGGTTTCAATTCCATGCATGCCCTGTCTACTCGTAACGATGATCCAACTCATGCTTCACGTCCGTTCAGCGCAAGCCGTGACGGTTTTGTAATGGGTGAAGGTGCTGGATGTCTGATTTTGGAAGAGCTGGAACACGCAAAAGCCCGTGGCGCAAAGATTTATGCCGAGGTCGCTGGTACTGGTGCTTCTGCCGACGCTTATCATCTGACAGCTTCTCATCCTGAAGGTCTGGGTGCGAAACTGGTTATGAAAAACGCCTTGGAAGATGCCGGAATGAAACCGGAAGATATCGACTATATCAACGTACACGGAACTTCTACTCCGGTAGGTGATATTTCAGAAGTAAAAGCTATCAAAGACTTGTTCGGCGAACATGCTTATAAACTGAACATCAGTTCTACTAAGTCTATGACAGGTCACCTTTTGGGAGCAACAGGTGGCGTAGAAGCTATTGCATGTGTACTGTCTGTGAAAAATGACATTGTCCCTCCGACAATCAACCACGAAGAAGGCGATAACGATGAAAACATCGATTATAACCTGAACTTCACTTTCAACAAGGCACAGCAGCGTACTGTACGTGCCGCATTGAGCAACACCTTCGGATTTGGCGGACACAATGCGTGTGTAATCGTTAAAAAATACACTGAATAAACTGTGTTTAGCAATATACTAGATAAGATAAGACTCCTTTTTCGTAAGGATAAGGAGTCTTATCTTTGTTTTTATAAGATGCTGGGATTCTATCCGCGGAACATTGAAATCTATCAGCAGGCTCTCTTGCACAAATCCTCTTCCGTAAAGGCCAAAGGACGACTGCTCAACAATGAAAGACTGGAGTTTCTGGGAGATGCCATCCTGGATGCGGTTGTAGCCGATATCGTGTATAAACGGTTCGAAGGAAAGCGGGAAGGATTCTTGACCAACACGCGCTCTAAAATCGTACAAAGAGAAACACTGAACCGGATTGCAGTACAAATCGGACTGGACAAGCTGATTAAATACACCACCCGACAATCATCTCATAACAGCTATATGTGCGGCAATGCCTTTGAAGCACTCGTTGGAGCCATCTACCTGGACAGGGGATATGCCACCTGCAAGTTCTTCATGGAAGAACGCATTATCAAGCCTTATCTTAACTTGGACAAGCTGTCACGTAAGGAAGTCAACTTCAAATCGAAATTGATTGAATGGGGGCAAAAGAACCGGTTTCTCATCGAGTTCAGTCTTTTGGAACAAACAGTTGATGAAGACCTGAACCCGGTATTCGAGACACAGGTCATGGTAGAACAGGTTCCCGCAGGACAAGGAAAGGGATATTCCAAAAAGGAATCACAACAGGAAGCAGCCCATGAAACCTTGAACAAAATCAAGAACGATCCGCAGTTTATTGATACAATCTTTGCCGAAAAAGCAGTTCGCGAAAAGGCAACCGAAGAAGTCCAAAGTGCTTCTCCTGAAGTGACACAGGAAACAAGTCAGAGTAATAATAATCTGCTATCTGCAGAAGAGACGGCTGAAGAAGTGAAAGTCGCCTCCCTGGAAGTCACTGAAGAAACGGTAGCTGCAGAAGAAAAGTACGACGATGTGGAACGGATTATTGCAGAAGCGGAAGAAGCCGCTTTCCAGCTTACAGAAGAACCTGAAAAAGACACACAGGAAACACCTGCCACTACATAAGCGTTACATAGCGCTACAAGTGGCAGCAAATGCCTGATTACCTAAACAGTAAATCCTCAACTACCCCGAAGTAATAGTTGAGGATTTTTTGTATATTCAGTCTTAAAAGACTCTTTCTTCCCGACAGGCTCCTGCCTTATTTTTCCTTGACCACAGAAGTCAACGGGTGCCGATTTCCCTTGATATCGGTCAGGAAGGCTTTCGCCGAACCAAAATTCAAATACATATCCAAACGCACCGGCAAATGATTACGATCGTCCGTCACGTAGAAGGTAATGACCTCCTTTTCCTTCTTTTCTTCTCCCACATATTCCACCAGTGAGAATACCAGACAGCGGTAAGTCACTCCATTCTCCGCCTTATAATTCTCCTTGCGACGGTAAATCAAAGTCTGCTTTTCCACCTCTCTTCCGGTAGCCATAGAGAAAAGAATCTTCTGACCAGGCTTGTAATCGGTAGGATCATACGAACGTGCCTGCAAAAGGATACTCAACATGTCATACACACACACCGGCATCACATCATGATGCTTGTCGGTATTGCCCCGCAACGTACGCTGCTGGTCGACAATACACTTTCCGTTCTGATAACTGAACTTCACCTCGTCCACCGTATAGCGTTTTCCTTCTTCCGCTCCTTTTCTAAAATACAGCGGAACCAAATCTTTCGACGTAATGCAAGTCAACGTATCACGCATCTTGAAGAAGAAATCAATCTTCTTGTTAGTGTACGACTGCAAATCCGTCTTCAGACACGGAATGCCCTTGTATTTCGTCTCATTGACCGTCATCTTTGCCCATCCGGCATTGATCCAGACAAACTTCCAGTTAAACTTCAGCTCATAAGAGAGCGTCTCCCCTGGCTTGATTGCATCATTTACAGCACCACATTGTGCATTGGCTGCCATTCCTCCCACCAGGAGGAAAAGGCAAAGAATCAGTTTCTTAATCATGTTTTCCCTAGTTTACGCGCCCGCTCTTTGTTGCGATCCTTAATTTTTTTCGCCTCATCGGGCTTTTGTTTCTTTATCTCATCCAACTTCTGTTTGTCGAGTGGTACAGCATGCACATCCCACGTTTCTTCAAACTCAAAGTTAGCTTTCATTTCCCACACTTTCGGAAAGTAGAACACTTCTTCCGGTTGTCGTTTTTCTTCGTAATTGCCGGTATCCCACACCCCGTTATTATTGTCGTCGTTGAACAAACGAATATAATACTTCGTACTGGGCTGGAGGAAATAAAAGTCACACGTATTCTTATCTGTCACCGGCTGCTGGCGCACCACCCCGTCACTACTATTCAGCAACTGCACGATGGCATGAGGTCCAGCACCCACAATATTCAGATACAATGTGCCATACTCCTCCAACGTTTTCACCTTTAATTCCTTTTCTACTTTATCCGTATAGAGCCCGTAAATGCCTTTAATGCCCAACGAATCTATTTTAAGTTGGTATTCTTGTCCGGGCTGCCAATCTGCTAAAATCTGATACTGGCGAGGAACTATTGAGTCTTTCATCAGAATAAATGGAATGGTATTCCACAAAGAATCCACCTTAACAGCCATATGAATGGCGGCCGTATCAATATGTTCTACAGGTTCATCAAACTTCAAGACAATATTCCGGTTCAAATCCAGACTGGAAGGAGCATCCACCGACATCGCAAAAAACTTAGGCTCTACCCTCAGCGTATCTCCTTTTTTAGCTCGTTTTTTCCGTTCCTTTTCTTCTTTCTTCATCGCCTCTTCGGCCAAAGCCATACGCCGTTTCTTGTCAATCTTGTTCACCATACGCAACGTATCGGTTTTCGGAACCAACTGCCCCAAAGTATCCGTGGCCAAATAATCCATCTGGAAAGTCAATGTATCCCGTTCACACATCACCGTATCCTTAATCCAATAACGGATGGTATCATTTCGAGGATTACTTTCAATGACAAACGCATTCTTCTCATCAAAATCCAGTCCCTTAATTGTAGGCAGCGTATCAGCCTTTGCACTAAAATACAGCGAAAAACGATTCAGTTGTTCCCGCTCGCTTTTCACCAAATACTGCATCGAATTCTCTTCCTTAAATGAACGCAGGACCAAGTTGTCGGGCAGGAATCGTGTATAATGTACCTCGTAAATCGTATCGTATGCCAGCGTATCGAGTTCGTTCCACACTGTATCCTGCCGCACTGCTTGACGCATATCAGGAATTACCAGTGAATCCTGAAAAGCAATCGCTTCCGTTTTTGAGTCAAACAGATAGTTCTGGTTTCCATCCATCAAGGCATAGATACGGTATTTCCCCGGCGCCACTCCCCGGATGGTGAAATGTCCGCGGCTGTCAGTACGCGAAATACGGTCGAACGGCAACTTTACGAACGCACTGTCCTCTAAATTCTGGTGAAGTCCCACCTGAATCCCTTTCACCGGCTCCAGATTCTCAGCGTTCAGTATTGTTCCTGAGACCTCCATCGTGTCAATATGTGCCCCCGTGGAAAACGCATAGGCAAAATTTCCTAAAGGATTATCTTCGTTGTTGTCGACAATAGCATCTCCAAAGTCCACGGTATAGGTAGTGTTTTCCCGAAGCGTATCAAAAAACTCCACCAATACCCTATATCCGCTCACTTTCACTTCAGGAGCCTCCTTTTGAGGGGGAGAAATAATCACTTTCTCCGACGGATTGTCCAACTTGATGTATTCGTCGAATTCAATGGAGATTTTCTTTCGCTTGTTGTTCGTCGCATTGGGTTCTGGATTCGCACGCACAAACTTAGGTGGTGTTTCGTCATACGGCCCCCCATCGGGCATACCCGTACTCGCACAGGCATAGAACCCGATAATAACGAGCAAAAAAGCTACATATTTAGGAATAGATCTCATCTGTAATTGTCTGTCGTCTAGTTATTCAGTTTCAACATTTCTTCAATATAATCACGACCGTTGCTCAGACGAGGTATTTTGTGCTGTCCGCCCAGCTTACCTTTCTGCTTCAACCAGTCGTGGAACAGTCCCTCACGGGCCACAATCACTTCCAACCGCTGTAAAGTGATGTCCTTATGCCGTTTGGCTTCATAGTCCGAATTAATCTCCTGTAAAGCAGTATCGAGCACCTGTGTGAACTTTTCCAGCGAATCGGGCATCACGCTGAACTCAATCAGCCACTGGTGACGGCACTTGGCGTTAGCGTCCATGAACACCGGCGCCGCCGTATATTCCAACACCTGGGCCCCCGTTTCCTTGCAGGCACGTTCCAATCCTTTTTCGGCATTGTCCACCATCAGCTCCTCGCCAAAGGCATTGATAAAATGCTTTGTACGACCGGAGATAATGAACTTATAAGGATCTTTCTGCGTAAACTTCACCGTATCGCCAATAATATAACGCCACAAGCCGCACGAGGTAGTAATAACCATCGCATAGTTGCGTCCGACTTCTACCCCCCACAAGGGTACGATAGTCGGATTCGGTTTATCAATATCTTCCAACGGAATAAATTCATAGAACACGTCGTAATCAATCATCAGCAGCATGGCCGGGTCATGCAAATCACTCTGCAAACCAAAGAAACCTTCACTGGCATTATACGTCTCCATATAATGCATCTTATCAGAAGGAATCAATTCCTTGTACTGCTCACGATAAGGCGTAAAGCATACTCCCCCATGAAAAAATACTTCCAGATTCGGCCACACCTCATTGAGATGCTTGGCTCCAGTCTTCTCCAGAATACGATGTATCACAGCCAGCATCCACGAAGGTACACCCGAAAGATTCGTCACATTCTGATGAATAGTCGTTTCGGCAATACGTTCCACCTTCTCCTCGAACTCACCCAACAAGGCAATCTCTTTTTTCGGTACCCGAATCAGATTAACCAACGGATTAATGTTCTGAATCAGAATCGCCGAAAGATCACCCACCAGACTGTCTTTCACATTGTAATTCGGGCTGTGGCTTCCACCTAAAATCAAGCCCTTCCCAGAGAAGAAGCGACTTTCCGGGTTCTCTCGCAGATAAAGCGCCACTGCATCTGTACCTCCTCGGTAATGAATTCCTTTCAGGCCTTCCGGACTGACAGGAATGAATTTACTTTTATCATTGGTAGTGCCAGAAGATTTGGCATACCAGATAACCTTCCCCGGCCACAACACATCCTTTTCCCCATGACGCATACGGTCTACATATCCTTTTACATCTTCATATGTCTGTATCGGCACATGTTGAAAATCGGTATAGTTCCGGATTTGGCTGAAATCATATTTTGTGCCCCATTCTGTAGAAGCTGCTTTCTGTATCAGTTTTCGGAATACATGATTCTGAATTTCTTCAGCCTTTGTCCCATACAGGTCAATTTCCCTTTGTCTGGGAGCAAATATCTTTCCTATTAACTTCGTTGAATTCATTCGTTTTTAAATTTCAAATCCTTATATGTGAGATATGCAAAGGTAGATTTTTTCTGCCTAAATCAACAGGCAGGAACATTATTTTTTCCACCTCCACGACAAATATACAGTTTTTTCTTACCTTTACACACAATCTATTAATACAACAAAACATGAAGATAGGAATCTTGACTTCAGGCGGTGACTGTCCCGGCATAAACGCTACAATCCGAGGGGTTTGCAAGACAGCCATCAATCATTACGGAATGGAAGTGTACGGAATTCACAGTGGATTCCGAGGATTGCTGGACAACGATATCATCCCCATGGATGAAAGTTCACTTACAGGTCTTCTGAACATGGGGGGGACTATTCTCGGCACTTCGCGTGAAAAACCTTTCAAGAAAAAAGGTACTGCCGTCTCGGAAGACAAGCCTGCCATCCTGCTACAGACTATCCGCGACCGACAGCTGGACTGTATTGTGTGTATCGGAGGAAACGGGACACAAAAAACAGCGGCCAAACTGGCTGAAGCAGGAGTTCACGTAGTTAGTATTCCTAAAACAATCGATAACGACGTATGGGGAACCGATGTTTCATTCGGTTTCGATTCGGCCGTTTCTATCGCTACTGATGCCATCGACCGCCTGCATTCCACGGCCAGCGCCCACCAGCGAGTGATGGTCATTGAAGTGATGGGACACAAAGCCGGATGGATTGCCCTGTATTCAGGTATGGCTGGAGGAGGTGATATTATTCTGCTTCCGGAAATTCCGTTCGACATCCACCGCATCGGCGATGCCATCATCGGACGTCTCAAAAAAGGGAAACCTTACTCTATCGTCGTAGTGGCAGAAGGTATTCCTACCTTGGGAGGAAAAAAAGCCGCACAATACATTGCCGAAGAGATTGAATACGAAACCGGCTTCGAAACACGCGAAACTGTCTTAGGCTACATCCAACGAGGAGGAAGTCCTACAGCTTACGACCGTAATCTGGCCACTCGCATGGGAGGGCATGCCACCGAACTAATCGCACAAGGCTTATTCGGACGAATGGTCGCCCTGAAAGGAGACACCATCGATTCTGTGCCACTCAGTGAAGTAGCTGGGAAACTGAAATTAGTGACAGAAGACCATGATTTGATTGTACAAGGCCGCCGTATGGGAATCTGTTTCGGATAAATAAAGAAGTGTACTAAATAGGTTGAAATCAGCCCCCATTTAGTACACTTCATTCTATTACTCCACAATCAATTTTAGATGAGTGTCCCCCGTCTTTGCCTTTAACCATTTCACAATCTTCTCCTTGCTTTTCGAATCAGGCACCTTATTACAATCAATAATCGCAAAAGTCAAAGTATCCACTCTCGAACTATCCACCGACAAACGCAAGCTTTTGGATACAGACAAGGATTTAATTTCCGGAAAAAGGACCTTGATTTCCTGCCCCAACTGTTTCCCCAGCCAGTCTGAGCCGGAGAAATCGGCCAGTTGTTTGTGCAGGGTATCAATTTCAGCCTCCTGCTCCTTTAAACGCTTCTCACTGTTCCGGTAGAAGTCTTCCATCACCATCGACTTGATGTTGCCGATGTCTACCGCATTCCCATCTCCCATCCCCTGGAATACAACCAGCTTGGTTTTCGCCAGATTGTAATCTGGCAAACGGTGCTGCGCAGCGGCAATCTGTTCTTTCGACACTTCTTTCCCCACCAATACTACTTTTATTTCCCGCTTGTCGTAGGAAATTTCACGACTCAACACCTGAGAATCGGGAAACTGCAGTTCCTCTGCAATAAAATGACTGGCAGACGTCTGATAGAAGGTTTCTCGCACAATGTTATAGGTAAGGTATACGGCCGGACACATGGTGCCAATGGTTATCCAGATAATATAACGTCGCACCAGTTTCTCACGGGCCTTGTCCACAAACTGCTTGCGCTGAAAGTGCATCACTCGCACCCCGATGTAAGTGGCCAGACTGATAAATACAGAATTGATGAAATACAGATAAAAGGCACCTAAGAAATACAACAGATTACCCGTAGCCAGTCCGAAACCGGCCGTACACAAAGGCGGCATCAAGGCCGTAGCAATAGCTACACCCGGTATTACATTTCCTTTCTCTTTGGTTGCCAGTGCCACAATACCGGCCAAACCGCCGACCAAAGCGATAAATACATCGTAGATGGTGGGTGACGTACGAGCCAGCAACTCCGACTGCACTTCATCCAGCGGGGTAAAGGCAAAATAAATCGTAGCAGTCGTCACACTGAACAACGTGGCTACCAAATAACTTTTCAAGGAACGTTTCATCAGCTCAAAATCGTTCAAACCGATGGAGAGACCCACTCCCATGATTGGTCCCATCAACGGAGAAATCAACATGGCACCGATAATCACCGCCGTAGAATTGACGTTCAATCCCAACGAGGCAATGAAAGTCGCAAATATCAAGACCCACAGATTGGTCCCTTTAAATTCCACCCCGTTGCGGATGGTTTCCACCGTCAATTGCTCGTCTTCCTTGCTCCGGTTCAAATCCAGATATTCATTGAAAAATTTACGAAGCAGAAATTTTCGTTTGTTTCCCAGTTCCATAAAAGCCCGATTAAATTACATGGTAAATAGCTTCCTCTTACCGGTTACCGGAAAAAGCGACCGACAACAGGTAAAGTCCTTAAAGGTAAGTCTTTTTTGATAATAAATGCGACAAACAGCAAAATTAATATCGTACGGAAGCCTAAACGCAACCAGAGATTGGCAATCGGCGTTTCCTGCGACAGTACATAGAGCACTACGGCCACAATCAGATAGAGCGTCATGTCTTTCAACGGATAAGCTACCGGATACTTTTTCTGTCCGATAAAATAAGACAGCAAGGTGATTACTCCGTAGCCTGCTACCGAAGCCCATGCGGAAGCCACATATCCGTAAGTCGGCACCAGCCAAATGTTCAATCCCAAAATCACGGCACAACCAATCAAAGAGAAGTAAGCGCCCCAGTAGGTTTCATCGGTCAACTTGTACCAGAAAGAGAGGTTGAAATAAATGCCCTTGAAAATCTCGGCCAACATGACGATAGCCACCACGCTCAATCCTTCCCAGTAGTCGGAAGCCACCATATATTTCAAAATATCCATATAACCCATCACGGCCAGGAAGGCCAGCAATGAGAATATAAAGAAAAACTTCATGGCCGAAGAGTAGACCTTCTTACTGTCTGCATCCTTGTTCTTGCCAAAGACAAACGGCTCATAGGCATAGCGGAATGCCTGTGTGAACATTGCCATGACCAGTGCCACCTTACTCGTAGCACTGTAGATACCCAACTGCACCAGTCCTTCGGAACGGTCATCAAACAGATAAGGATAAATCATCTTGTCGACCGTCTGATTCAGGATACCGACCAGCCCGAATATCAGAATCGGGAAGGAGTAGTTAATCATACGCTTCATCAGCACCTTGTCCATGTGATAAGACACGCCACGCAGCTCCGGAATGAAGAAAAACATCTGCAAGGCCGACATAATCAGGTTGGATACGAAGATGTAGCCCACCAGATACTCCGGATTATAGAACCAGTTCACCGTTTCTGGAGCATGAACATTCAACCACGGACAAACAAGCAGGAAGAATAGATTCAGCAGAATGTTTCCTACAATATTCAACAATTTGATGGAAGCGAATTTGATGGGGCGCTTCTTGTAACGCAGATACGCAAAAGGGATGCACTGGAAAGAATCGAGGGCCACCACACACACCATCATCGCAATGTAATCGGGATGGTCCGGATATTCCAACAAGGCAGAAAGCGGATGCAGGAACACCATGCACAGCACCACAAACAACAACGAAAGTCCTCCCACGAACAGCAGGGAGTTGGCATACACCTTTTGGGCATCCTCGTCCGACTTGTTGGCGAAACGGAAAAATCCCGTTTCCATACCGAAAGTCAGCAATACTAAAATCAATGCCGTATAAGCATATACATTCGATACCACTCCGTATCCTCCGGAAGCAGCGGGCAACACGGCCGTATAGAGAGGTACCAACAAATAATTCAAAAAACGTCCTACGATACTGCTCAGTCCATAAATGGCAGTATCCTTTGCCAAAGATTTTATTCCGGCCATATTCTTCAATTAATCAAACAGTGTCTTCTCACTGCTGTATTTACTTTTTCCTAAATGTTTATACGCCAGTTCGGTCACTTCACGGCCTCGGGGAGTACGCTTCAGGAACCCTTCCTTAATCAGGAAAGGCTCGTACACTTCTTCCAACGTACCGGGGTCTTCTCCCAAGGCAGTGGCAATGGTAGTCAGTCCCACCGGACCTCCCTTGAACTTGTCGATGAGTGTACAGAGAATCTTGTTGTCAATCTCATCCAACCCATACCGGTCTATGTTCAAGGCCTCAAGGGCGAAACGGGCAATCTCCAAGTCAATCCGCCCCGAACCTTTTACTTGTGCGAAATCACGCACACGTCTGAGCAAAGCATTGGCGATACGAGGGGTTCCCCGACTGCGTGACGCAATTTCTCCCGCTGCATCCACATCGCACGGCACATCCAGAATACGGGCCGAACGAAGGACGATGCGCGTCAAAATGGAATCATCGTAATATTCCAGATGGAGGTTGATGCCGAAACGGGCACGCAACGGAGCGGTCAGCAACCCACTGCGAGTGGTAGCTCCCACCAGTGTAAACGGGTTCAAATCTATCTGGATGCTGCGAGCCGAAGGTCCTTTGTCAATCATGATATCAATGCGATAATCCTCCATGGCCGAGTACAGGTACTCCTCTACCACCGGACTCAACCGATGAATTTCGTCGATGAACAGCACGTCGTTCGGCTCCAGGCTCGTCAATACCCCGGCCAAATCTCCTGGCTTGTCAAGTACCGGGCCAGAAGTCACCTTAAACCCTACTCCCAATTCGTTGGCAATGATGTTGCTCAATGTGGTTTTTCCCAGTCCGGGAGGGCCGTGAAGCAACACGTGGTCGAGTGCTTCTGCCCGAAGCCGTGCCGCTTTTACAAAGATACGCAGATTGTCCACCACCTTGTCCTGTCCGCTGAAGTCTTCAAACTGAAGCGGACGAAGCGCATTTTCAAAGTCACGCTCTTTTCCAGTGGGTTTATAATCGCGTATATCAAATTGTTCTTCCATAAATTCGTCTAAAAGTCTGGTCACAAAAGTACGAATAAAAGAAGAATCCCCGATGAAGAATCCGGAATTTCGTTTATATATTGTATTTTTGTCTACTACAAAAACTGATTGAACTTATGACATCAACCACTACCCCACTGAATGGGAACCGATTGATTTTCTTCTCTCCCACCCACACCTCGGCCCAAATCGCACGGGCCATTGGAGAAGGTATCGGTATGGAAAGAAGAATGGAAACCGACCTGACCTTGGATGAATCTTCCTCTCCAATTGAAGTGGAAGGAGAATTGTGCGTCATTGCCACCCCGGTATATGGCGGACGAGTACCAGCCCTCGCCCTGCAACGTTTACAGCGTCTCAAAGGAAACGGAGCTCCCGTGATTCTCGTCGTCGTATATGGCAACCGGGATTACGAAGATGCCTTGCGGGAACTTCGGGATACGGCCATCAGCCTGGGCTTCATGCCTCTCACTGCCGGAGCCTTCATTGGAGAGCACAGTTACAGCACACCCGAACTGCCGATTGCCGCCGGACGACCGGATGCCGATGATTTGCAGCAGGCCCGCAAGTTCGGAAAGGACAGTCTGGAGAAATGGAACCAACTGCATACAGCCGGTACCCCAATTCCCGAGCTGACCGTCAAAGGGAATTTTCCTTATAAATTGTGGACGCCGGGTGCCCCTGCATGTCCTACCTGTACGGAAGGTTGCTTTGCTTGTGGCGAGTGTATCGAAGTCTGCCCTACTCACGCCATTCATTTCAATGCGGACCAGACTGCCATTGAAACGGACATCCATCAATGTATCAAATGTTGTGCCTGCGTAAAAGTTTGTCCAAACAAGGCCCGTGAGTTCAAGTCTCCGTTTGCGGCCATTCTTCATGAGAAGTGCAGTGCCCGCCGTCAACCGGAATTATTTTTTTAATCTCAACCTACTGTTTACATGAAAGAAAGAGAAAAAAGAGTCCTGGTCGGCATGAGTGGAGGAATTGACAGTTCGGCTGCCTGTATCATGCTACAGGAACAAGGATATGAAGTCGTGGGGGTGACCATGCGTACTTGGGACGTGGCTTCGCATTTCACTCCCGGCAACGACCAGCCCAATGAAGTCATCGAGGCCCAGCAACTGGCCGCCCGCTTGGGCATTGAGCACCACGTAGCAGATGTACGGACTGAGTTCCGCCAGGTCATCGTGCAGTATTTCATCGATGAATACATGCGGGGCCGCACCCCCAACCCTTGTGTGATGTGCAATCCCCTGTTCAAGGAACGGATTCTCTGCGAATGGGCCGACCGGTGCAACTGTGCCTGGATTGCCACGGGGCACTACTGCCAGTTGAAAGATATGAACGGCTACCGCTACATCCTGACGGGTGACGACCCCTTGAAAGACCAGTCGTACTTCTTGTGGAAACTGCCTCAGGAAATCCTGAAACGGATGATGTTTCCTCTTGGCGGCATGACAAAGGCCAGCGTACGCGATTACCTCGCCTCCAAAGGTTTCGAAGCCAAGGCCCGCGGAGGAGAAAGCATGGAAATCTGCTTCATCGAAAAAGACTATCGGGAATTTCTGAAAGAACATTGTCCTGATATTGACGAAAAAATCGGCCCGGGATGGTTTGTCGACAGTAAAGGACTGAAACTGGGACAGCATAAAGGTTTCGCCTACTATACCATCGGACAACGGAAAGGGTTGGAAATCGCCTTGGGAAAACCGGCCTACGTATTGAAAATCAATCCGGCCAAGAATACGGTCATGCTGGGCGATGCCGACCAGCTCAAAGCCCAATACATGCTGGTAGAAGATTACAATGTAGCCAGTCTGGATGAGCTGCTCAGTTGTAAAGACCTTGCTGTGCGCATCCGCTACCGCAGCCGGTCGATTCCTTGTCAGGTGATTCTGCTGGAAAACGGGCAATTGTTGGTCCGCTTCCAACAAGAGGCTTCTGCCATCACTCCCGGACAGTCAGCCGTATTCTATGAAGGCAACCGGGTATTAGGTGGTGGATTCATCGCCTTCCAGCAAGCCATCAAGAAAATCGGTGCAGAAAACGAAACGAAGTTCCCGAAATAAATCACTCCTATACTTATAATTAAAAAAGATGCCCGGACAGCTCCTCACAAGCCATCCGGGCATTTCTTTATCCATTACTTTCAAGATCATTCTTTGTCACGATCCGGAGAAAAACGTACCGGGTCATTGTACTGCTCTTGCAGTTTGGCCATTTCTGCCTTCAGTTCCGTCACGATTCCCTCATATTCTTTCTGACCATACAAGTTGTGCATTTCGTGCGGATCTTCTTTCAAGTCATACAGTTCCCATGTATCAATGTCATTATAGAAATGAATCAGCTTGTAACGGTCTGTACGTACTCCGTAATGCCGTTTCACCATGTGTTCGGCAGGATACTCGTAGAAATGGTAATACAAAGCCTTACGCCAGTCTTTCGGATGCTCTCCTTTTAATAAAGGCAGCAAAGAGACTCCGTGCATGTCCGACGGAACTTCCACTCCCGCCAATTCCAGGAAAGTAGGCGCATAGTCGATATTCTGCACCATTTCCGTAATGTCTCCCTTGCGGGTAAAGCCGTCCGGCAGACGCATAATCAGCGGGGTATGCATGGATTCTTCGTACATGAAGCGCTTGTCGAACCAGCCATGTTCGCCCATATAGAAACCTTGGTCGGAAGTATAGACCACCAAGGTATTCTCCAGCAAGCCCTTTTCTTTCAGGTAATCCAACACACGGCCTACATTGTCGTCCAATGACTTAACGGTCTTCATGTAGTCGCGCATGTAACGCTGGAACTTCCAGTTGGCCAGGTCCTTTCCTTTCGGATTCTTCTTATAGAAATCGTCAATAATCGGACCGTAGAATTTATCCCAGGCCGCACGCTGCGCACTGTCCAAGCGTCCCAGGTATTTCTCATACAGACTTTTTAAACGGGAATCCTTGTCCGGGCGAAGCATCTTCAGGTCATAAATCATGTCCATGTCCTTTACGATGCTCATTTCCTGTGCCGCAGCTGCTTCACGCCCTTCATAATCATCAAAGAAATTATCCGGCAACGGGAAAGTCTTGTCTTCATACAACGCCAGGTTGCAGGTATCTGCCATCCAGTTTCGGTGAATCGCCTTATGGTGAATCATCAGACAGAAAGGTTTCTTCTCATCCCGCTTGTGTTCCAGCCAGTCGATGGCATCGTCCGTAATCAGGTTGGTGATATACCCGTGTTTCTGAATGGTATCATTCTCCTGAGTGATGAAATCCGGATTGTAATAATCCCCTTGCCCCGGCACTATTTCCCAGTAATCAAACCCTGAAGGCAAACTTTCCAGATGCCATTTTCCAATGATGGCCGTCTGATAACCGGCTTTCCGCAGCAGTTTCGGAAATGTTTGCTGAGCACTGTCAAACACACAAGTCGTATTGTCATAAAACTTGTTACCGCAAGAATGTTTTCCGGTAAGCATACAGGCCCGGCTGGGACCACTCAACGAGTTGGCCACGAAACTATTGGTAAAACGCACCCCCTCGTTTGCAATTCGGTCCAAATTGGGGGTTTCCATGTAGCGTGTGTCATAACAGCTCATCATCTGCGCCGTATGGTCATCGGTCATGATGTACACAATGTTGTATTGCTTCTTTTCCTGCTTGTCAGCCTGCTGACAGGCAGTAGTCACAGCCGATAAAGTCACCATACCGGCCAAGGGATAAAGTTTATTCATAAGTCGTTTTTTAGGTTATTCTGATTTATAAAGCGGAAATACGGAGTTTGTAACTCATCGGCTTCTGTGGTATCTGGTATTTCAGCATGGTTTCCGGGCCACAGCTTGCATTACCCAATCCCCGAAGTGCGGCATCCAGGTGCAATACCACATACGGACGTTTCTCCAGCTCCCAGGTATGCTTGGCATTCATCAAGTCTGCATCGGTGTAACGCAACGCGGAGAAGGATACATTGCCCTCTGTCTGGATACGGATACCCTTACCAGACGCATCCGTCAAATCCAGACTGCGCAAGCCTTCCCGGTTACCCATGGACTGCGGTTTGACATACTTTCCGCCCATCTCGTCAACCGTAGTACTGTAACGGCCCACCGGGCAAGCATCTTTCCGGTCCACATAATTTTCCCAAGGACCATGTGCGTAATAATTTACCTGCGTCAAAGTAGAGTCCAGCAAGCATACCAGTCCGCAACGGCGCAAATTGGCAGTCTGCGGAGAGAAGCGTACATCCATATCCAACACACCGTCTGGAGTGAAAGTGTACACAATGTTGGTCGCGCATAAAGAACCACCCCGAGAAGTACGAACCAGTACCTTTCCTTTTTCTGTCGTTACTTCGCATGTACCGGCCGCATCCAGTCCGTTGGCCACTTCCTTGAACAAATCATTTTCAATCCAGCGATGATTATCATACAAGAAACCGCCCTTGTGACTGATGATATCCTTACCACCCATAGACAACTGAGTCAGCTGGCCTGTAGCCTTGTCGAACACGGCACGTACCTTTTCATTCGCTACTAAAACCTGCTTCTCATCTTCCCGAATGTCCCAGTTGTTTTTCTTTTTCTTCGAAGCCAGTTCCGGCAACGCGGCCCGTTCGGTCAGTTCAAACTGACGGAAAGCCACTTCGTGGCCTGCTTCTGCCCACACAGTAGGAGCCAGCATCCGTACATGCAAATTCACCATTATTTCGTCGCCGTTCTTCTGGGCACTTACCAAATTCACCCCTGCCAGTTTCAGGCTGAGTGCTACAGAATCACTTGGAAGCACCGCCTCCAGTTTCAAGCTGTCAGCTCCCACAATCTCTCCATTCTTTACGGTCTCCCATTTCAGGTCGAATCCGTTCAACGGCAGGAACGCATATTTATTGGTCACCTGAATATTGGCTACATTATGCGCCGCATCCATGCCCAAATCTTTGAAGCCTACATACTGATAAATCGCTTTCACTTCCTTTAATTTAGGAGACTCCTCCCGTGTAGCCGGAACAATACCGTTGGAACAGAAGTTTCCTTGGTGCGGACCCGGATAGTCATAGCCTGTATGCAGACGATAAATCCCTTTCTTCATTTCGTGAGGGTCGTAAATCGCCTGGTCAATCCAGTCCCAAATAGCTCCACCAATCGTAGACTTACTACCTTCAATGCTTTCCCAATATTCTTTCAAGTTACCGATGGCATTTCCCATGGCATGGGCATATTCACAGACAAAGAGAGGCTTTTCGAACGCACTTACATGCTCATCCATCCAGTCCATGCTCGGATACATCTTGGAATAGAAATCGCTGAAACGGTTACCGCCGTATGATTTTCCATCGCGGGTACCTTCATAATGCACCGGACGACTGTCCAGCTTCTTGGCAGCTGCATAACAATCACGGAAGTTAGCTCCACCTCCAGCTTCATTTCCCAAGCTCCAGAAAATCACACTCGGGTGATTGCGGTCACGCAGCACCATCCGGTCGATGCGGTCCACAAACGCCGGAATCCATGAAGCCATGTCACTGATAGACTGGTTGGCATGGTCTTCCAAATCTGCCTCATCCATAACGTACAAGCCATAATAGTCAAACATGGCATACATCTTGGCTGCATTCGGATAATGTGAGGTACGGATGGTATTGATATTATTCCGTTTCATGGTCAGCACATCCCACAGCATCGATTCGGTCGTCACTGCCCGTCCATACATCGGATGCGTGTCGTGACGGTTCGTTCCCTTAAAGAATACCCGTTTCCCGTTCACATACAACAAAGAACCCTTTACTTCTATATCCCGGAAACCATATTTTGTAGAGAAAGCCATTTCGTCTTTATTTCCCTGACGCTGGATGACCTGCACCGTATACAAGGAAGGAGTCTCTGCCGTCCACAAGGACAAGCCCGACAAATCGAACGACACCTCAGCTACACTCACCGGAGAAGAAGGTGCATATTTCACGGCTACCTCCGATTCAGCCACCTTGCGGCCTTCCGGATCCAGCAGGCGTACCAGCAGGTTCTTAGTACCCTTCAACTTGTCACGATTGTCCAATGACAGCTTCACATTCATGGTACCGCTCTCATAATTCTTTTCCTTGTTCAATACACAAGTGATGTAATGGTCACGTACACTCACCTTCGGTACATTATACAGATACACATCGCGGAAAATACCACTCATACGGAACATATCCTGGCATTCCAGGTACGAACCGTCGCACCAGCGGAAAACCTGTACAGCCAAACGGTTCTCGCCTGTCTTCAAATACTTGGTCAAATCAAATTCTGCCACATTGTTGGAACCCTGTGAGTAACCTACATATTTCCCATTCAAATAAACAAACGCCGCACTGTAAATACCTCCAAAATGAATGAACGTACGTTTTCCGTTCCATCCTTCCGGCAAGTTAAAGGTACGCACATACGAACCCACCGGATTGATACCGTAATTCTTTCCCCCGTCATTGAATCCTTTACGAGCCTGAATATAAGGCGGGGTATTGGCATGCGGGTATTCTACATTCGCATAAATCGGATGGTCATACCCCTGCATTTCCCAGTTAGACGGTACCGGAATACGGTCCCAGCCGGAAACATCAAAATCTTCTTTGTAGAAATCCAGCGGACGCTGAGAAGGTTCAGACACCCAATGGAAAGCCCATGTGCCGTTCAACAGCATATAAGTCGGATTATGTACCTCTTCCCAAGGACGATCATAGAAAGCCTTGTCACTCAACATATCCTTTTCAGAAGGATACGGCATATACGATGCATGCCCTACTTCTTTATTTTCTTCAAAACGTGTTTCATCCTCCCAATATACCTTTTCGCGGGCCGCCATTCCCGTTCCTTCCGGCATCGCCATACGGCTCACCTGTACCCGAAACAACGAAGTCTCCGTATTCTCCACTTTTTTCCGGTCGGCCAATGTCAAACGTCCATTTTGATACGCCAACATCAACGAAGGAGTATTGGCCGGTACCAGACGTACCAACTTACCCGCTTCCAGCAACGTCCACAACTGAGCCTCATCACTACCATTGACTTCTGCTACAACCAGCGCCTTGTGGTCTACATCCGCACGCAAGGCTTTGTTGTCAAACACGTTTACCAACCGGAAACTTCCCGACAACTCCTCAATGTTCCATTGCTGCCCTTGGTCGGTCTGACTCAAAGACTTCAATGTGACAGACGAAGCGCCCGCCTCATACCCCAATGCTTTATTCAACGCATTGGAGGGTGATACCTGATACAACTTAGTCTTATCGTATCTGCTTTGTGCACATACGTTCATCGCGGTTCCAATCAACAGTCCCACAATGAGCATAAAATGATAAAATTTCACCATAGAATCGTACTATTTTTTAAGTGGAATACATATTAAATTCTTTACTTTTCCCTTGAATCCCATGTGGATGTCACCCAACTGTTTCAGAGGGAATATCAAGGTTTCCTGATACCATATACGGTCCTTTCTCTGACTTCTAGCATTGAATACTTCTCCTACACGGCCTTCCAATCTTTCCTGAAGCTGTCCGTCTACAAACAAGGAAGTCCCTTTTGCGTCTCCCTCTACCCGTACCTTTGTCCACTTGCCGACAGGCAAACGATAGGCATGGAACACAAACTCATACCCGTCACGGCGGAAAGCGAACTTACCCGTACTCTGCCAATTGGTCACAAACTCCGAATGAGGTCCCTTGAAGAGGATGGCATCTACATTCGGGACTGAATCCGGACAGATCTCAAACTCTACCGCATAAGGATAACCGATTTCATTGACCGAAGTGGTAAGCGTATCCGTCCCCGAAAGCACCACTTCTTTATCTGCCTCCGTCAAATTGGTACGTTGGGCCACCTTCGCCAACAAATTCACTCCCGGAGCTTCAGGAGTAGACTGACAAAGCGCCTCAAACTGTGTATACGGAACCTTCTCTACATTTTCTCCTTTCCACATCTTTTCGCAAACCACCTGCAAGGCTGGGAAGGTACGGAGATGCACATCCTGTTGGCTGATGCCATTGCCTACACGGTCATTCCATACAGCCATCATCGCTCCCAAGAAATTAGGATGACGTTTTTCTACCTTCGGCTCCTCTTTCTTCATCATCTCGGGCATCCATGATTCATACAACCACTGATAGTCCAGGAAATCATGATAATAATTTACGGCCGGCACCAGATACAACAATGCGTCACAAAGATTCACCACTTTTGCACCCGCCTCCAGACAGGTATTCACATCCATCCAATTATCATTCCAGGCACTAACCACTTTCCCTTTCAAATCGACAGGCGTTTCTCCTTTCATAACGTTCAGACTTCCCCACAAACGAGGCGTCTTGCCATACTTGGACACAAACTCCATATAATGATTCGTAAAACGACGGAACTGCTCTGCTTCTTTCTGATTATATTCATCCGTTCCGATATGTACCTCCGGCCCTACAAACACCGGGTCTTCCCCCGACAGGTACTCATCGAAAAGAGAATCCACAAAATCATAGACTTCCTGTTTGTATAAATCCAGGTGGTCCATTCCGTATGTTTTATTATCCGCCGCCAACCGAGGATTATAATGCGTGAAAGCCAAGGAATGAGCCGGCACGTCTATTTCCGGAATCACATTGACTCCGTAGGTAGCCGCCATTTTCTGGAAATCCCGGAATTCCGCTTTTGTATAGGAACCGTCCTTTGCCGTCAATCCCGGATAGCGTTCGCTCTCCAAGCGGAAAGCTGCGTACGTCTTGTTCCAGTCGTTGTCAAAGAATTCCACAAACCCGTTGTCATTCAAATGGACTTGCAGTTCATTCAATTTATAGAACGAAAGAATCTTCACATAATCACGTAAATACTCCATCGTGAAAAACTTGCGGGCCACATCAATCATAAACCCTCTGTTGGGATACAAAGGGAAGTCCGTAGCCCGACCCTTCATCAGCCCTTCCGACTGATGGTAAATCATCTGCAACAGAGTCCGTGTACCCCAGAACACCCCTTTTGAAGTCGGTGCTTCAATGGTTACTTCATTCCGGATATCCATCCGATAGCCTTCGTCCCCCAAAGTCTTGTCCGGTTTACCCAAAGTCAGGAACACCGCTCCCTTTTCCTTCTTACCGGTTACCACCCGGTAATCCCAACCGAACATTTCTTTCAAGTCTTGTACCAATATCTCGGCACTCTCTTTTAATACTTCTTCCTCATCTGGAGAAACAATCACTTTCCCCGATTCCGGCAACACCAGCATACCCTTGGCCGGTTTCCACTGCTGCAACGCAGGAATCACCTGTGGAACACTTTGGGCTACAGCAACCATTACTCCCAACAACCACATCACAGTACATACAATCAGATGCTTCATTCTATCAGATCTAAAATTTATAATTATCATTCTACTTGTATCTCATCAAAATAATAACGTGCAGGCTGTCCGGGACGCATATAATGATAAGACGGACAAGCTCCAAATCCCTCTGCAGTCACCCGTATATAGCGGGCATGCTGATTCTCAAAAGTAAAGATAATATCCTCCACGTAATTTCCTTCTCTAAAAATGTCTTTTTCAGAAAAATCTCGTTGCCCTACCGGAATAAACGTACGATTATCCGTCGAAATTTCCACTTTCAGCGTTTTAGGCTTGTGCACCGCCATCCCATAATTCGTTAAACAGCCCAATATCACTTTATGTACAGACTCTGCGGACTGCAAATCGACCGTAAAAGTAGACGATGAAAGGTTATCCCACGTACACCACTCAAAATCAGACTGCCGAAGACTCCCCCGTACCCCATTCGTCAACAAAGAAGTCCTTGGGTTCTCGCTCAGTACGGGTTTTCCCGTTGCCTTATTGCCCGACAGCGATAGTGTCAGGATTTCTCCGGCTCTCATATCTTGCCGGAACGAAGCGCATCGCAAAGTAGTCCCCTTCTCCAAACTTAAGGATTCCGTATATACAGGAGAATACATGTCTGGTTCCTTTCCATCAAGCGTATAGCGTATTTTCACGTCCGTACGCTCACATTCCAGTGTTACCCGCAGTTTTCCATTCTCAGGCATCACCGTATGCTGAATATTAAACATCGACTTGGCATAAACCACTCCTTTCTTCTCCAAATGTGCCAGGTAATTATCCAATCCTAACTGGAAATGCTCCCAATTCTTGGTCCCCTTTGGTGACCATGCCACCTCGGCCAATGCAGCCAATCGAGGAAATACCATATAAGTCACATCCTCTGCAGTGGAACAAAACTCCGTCCACATGGAAGCCTGAACTCCCAGCAAATGTTTTTCATACTCCGGTTTCCAGTCAGCCTGCACAGGTTCGTAATCATAGACTCCCCGCATCGTATTATTCCCGAAATAAGTCAGGGGTTCAAACCATTGGGGCCCCTGATAGCGAATCAAATAAAGTATACGGGACGGTGTCATGACAAAATCCAGCCCTTTATCCGCCGCCTTCAATGCCGCATTGCCGAGTCCCTGCCAGCCTAAAATGACAGCTCCTTCAGGCAACTGACTGTTGGTCAGCTCGTCCCAACCCATCAGGATACGTCCTTTGCTTCGGATATAATCGTTCAACCGCCCCATAAAATACCCTTGCAAGTCCTCCACCTCTTTCAAGTGTTCTTCCTGCATCCTTTTCTGGCACAACGGACACACTTTCCAATACGTCTTGGTTGCCTCGTCTCCTCCCATATTAATATAAGGAGAAGGAAACAGCTGCAACAATTCATCTATCACATCCTGCAAGAAAGCAAATACTTTTTCATTCCCGGCACAATAAATCATCTCCGGATTACGCCCTCCCAATCCGGGCAGAACCGTAATCTTATCTTTCACCACCGGACACGCCAACTCCGGATAAGCAGCCAGCGCTGCACACGAATGGGCCGGCACATCAATTTCCGGAATTACCGTAATCCGACGGTCCATGGCATACGCCACAATTTCCGCCATATCTTCTTGTGTATAAAATCCGCCCCATGTGGCCTTTTCTCCCTCTTGCTGATTCCGGCGGTCGTAGAAAGGCTGGTTTCCTCTGTCCACTCTCCATGCACCCACCTGCGTCAGCCGGGGATATTTCTTGATTTCCAGTCTCCATCCCGTATCGTCCGACAAGTGCAGGTGCAACGTATTCAACTTCAACATTGCCATACAGTCCACAATACGCAAAACCTCCTCCTTCGGAATAAAGCATCGTGCTACATCCAACATCATGCTCCGATAGCCAAAACGCGGTTCATCTTTTATCTCAACAACTGGTACCTTCCATTCTTGATTCGCCAAAGTAGGGCTCTCAATATCAGCTGGTAATAATAATCTCAACGTCTGAAAAGCATAAAAGAAACCACTTGGTTCAGATGCGTACACCCGTATCCCTTTCTCCGTCACCTCCAGCCGGTAAGCCTCCTTTTTCAAATTCCGGTCGGTAACCAATGATATCGCGGCATTCGCTACTCCCATCTCTACGTTAGGAGTAAATCCGGCTGGAACCGTAAACAAATCAGCGAAATCAGCAGCAAGGCTTTCCTGCTCCTCATTTTCAACAGAAATTACAGCCTCTTCCGTGAGTTGGAAAAAACCATTTCCTTTTTCCAATTGTACGGGAGCCGGAACAAGATTCACTTGATGTTGTGCACATACATTATCTGCGATGAAAATGAAAGCACTCAACAGACACCACAAAAACAATCTATTCATAATTCAATTTAAGGTCATTAAAATATAAAATCGAGGCACTTCAAACTAAGAACAAATAAAATAAAGAGATTTTTCCCATACTACTTCTTTAAGGATTTTAAATTCAAATACAAAAATATGTATTTTTCTTCTGATTCAAGTCCTTTACTTCTGATTTTTAAGTCTTAAAAATATCTATTAACCCGTAAAAGTTTTCTATATATCCCATAGAAAGTAATAAATAATTCGTAGCATAGAACATATCAATCTGCCACACAATCGGATTACAACAAGATTTCACCGCAAGGGTATCCTTGGTAAATCTTCCTTCTATTTTTTATGTTTTCCTGTCGAAAAATATACGTTTCCCGTGGCGGAAACATACGTTTTCCAATAGGGAAACATACGTTTCGCTTATGGAAAACGTAAAAATAGCAACGCCAAACAGCAATATTCTCCAGGCCATTTTCAAATTACGCACGCTTTATGCTTGTCCATCGGCCTTCAAAGCCAATAACTCCTAACTCCCTTTTATCCATATAATTGCCCAATACTCGCCATCTTTTGATAAGATAAGAGAAAGCTCTGCATAGCCAAATTGAAAAACTATGTTTTCTATTTGCCTCTGCGCCCGGCTTTCATTATCTTTGCACCCTGTAAGGTTGCAACTTAAAAATAAACTATATACGTATATGGAAAAGAAATTCAAACGGACGACCGTGACATCGGCACTGCCCTATGCCAACGGCCCGGTCCATATCGGCCATCTGGCAGGTGTCTACGTACCGGCCGATATTTATGTGCGCTATCTGCGCCTGAAAAAAGAGGATGTACTCTTCATTGGTGGTTCTGACGAACACGGGGTGCCCATCACCATCCGTGCCAAGAAGGAAGGCGTCACTCCACAGGATATTGTGGACCGCTACCACACCCTCATCAAGGATTCTTTCAAGGAATTTGGAATCTCATTCGATGTGTACGGACGTACTTCTTCTCCGACGCATCACCAAATGGCTTCTGATTTCTTCCGTAAACTATACGACAAGCATGAGTTCATCGAAAAAACTTCCATGCAGTATTACGACGAGGAAGCACATACCTTCCTGGCCGACCGTTACATCACGGGAGAATGTCCGCGCTGCCATGCACAGGGCGCCTACGGTGACCAGTGCGAAAAATGCGGTAGCACCCTGTCACCTACGGAACTGATCAACCCGAAGAGTGCCATCAGCGGAAGCCAGCCGGTCATGAAGGAAACCAAACACTGGTACCTGCCATTGGACAAACACGAAGGATGGCTGCGCAAGTGGATTCTGGAAGACCACAAGGAATGGCGTCCGAACGTGTACGGACAGTGTAAGAGCTGGCTGGACATGGGACTTCAGCCGCGTGCCGTAAGCCGTGACCTCGACTGGGGTATTCCGGTACCGGTAGAAGGTGCAGAAGGCAAAGTGCTCTATGTATGGTTCGATGCGCCTATCGGCTACATCTCCAACACCAAGGAACTGCTGCCTGACTCATGGGAAAAATGGTGGAAAGACCCTGAAACCCGCCTGATTCATTTCATCGGAAAAGACAACATCGTGTTCCACTGCATCGTGTTCCCAGCCATGCTGAAAGCCGAAGGAAGTTACATCCTTCCGGACAACGTGCCCGCCAACGAGTTCCTGAACTTGGAAGGCGACAAAATCTCTACTTCCCGCAACTGGGCTGTATGGTTGCACGAATACCTGCAGGACTTCCCCGGCAAACAGGATGTGCTGCGTTACGTGCTGACTGCCAACGCTCCGGAAACCAAAGACAACGACTTCACTTGGAAAGATTTCCAGGCTCGTAACAACAACGAACTGGTGGCTGTATACGGAAACTTCGTGAACCGTGCGATGGTACTGACACACAAATATTTTGACGGAAAAGTGCCGGCTTGCGGCGAACTGAACGACTACGACCGTGAAACCCTGAAAGAATTTGCCGACGTCAAAGCAGAAGTGGAAAAACTGCTGGATGTATTCAAGTTCCGCGATGCACAGAAAGAAGCCATGAACCTGGCCCGCATCGGAAACAAATACTTGGCTGATACCGAACCTTGGAAACTGGCCAAGACCGACATGGGACGGGTAGCTACTATCCTGAACATTGCCTTACAGCTGGTTGCCAATCTGGCCATTGCTTTCGAACCGTTCCTGCCGTTCAGCTCTGAGAAACTGCGTAAGATGCTGAACATGGAAAGCTTCGACTGGGAGCAGCTGGGACGTACCGACCTGTTAACAGAAGGCCATCAATTGAACAAGCCGGAACTGCTGTTCGAAAAGATTGATGACGAAACCATCCAGGCTCAGGTGGACAAACTGCTGGCTACCAAGAAAGCCAACGAGGCAGCCAACTACAAGGCCAACCCCATCAAACCGACCATCGCGTTCGAAGAATTTGAAAAGCTGGACATCCGTGTAGGTACCGTACTAGAATGTGAGAACGTACCCAAGATGAAGAAGCTGCTGAAATTCAAAATTGCCGACGGACTGGAAAACCGTACCATCGTCAGCGGAATTGCCCAGCACTACAAACCGGAAGAACTGGTAGGCAAACAGGTGCTGTTCATTGCCAACCTGGCTCCGCGTCAGTTCAAGAATGGACTGGTAAGCGAAGGTATGATTCTCAGCGCAGAAAACTTCGACGGCTCCTTGTCCGTAACGACCACTTTGAACGAAGTAAAACCGGGAAGTGAGGTGAAATAATCCCGCTTCTCCCCCTCTATTTTATATACTGACAGACACACGCAGATTTCTTTGGCCCGTCCATGGAGGTCTGCGTGGTTTGTTCCATTACATCTAAAACGAGCATGCCCGAACACTCTTTAAAAGAAAAAACCGCCAAAGGACTACTTTGGGGAGGAATCAACAACGGGGCCATGCAGGTACTGAACCTGGCCTTCGGCATCGTGACCGCCCGCATTCTGAATGACAGCGACTACGGAATGGTGGGCATGCTGAGTATTTTCTCCCTGATTGCCGGTTCTTTGCAGGAAAGCGGATTCACCGCGGCCTTGGTCAACAAGAAAGAGATTACCCACCAAGATTACAACGCGGTATTCTGGTTCTGTAGCGGACTGAGCCTGACCCTCTACCTGATTCTGGCCGGATGTGCCCCGCTTATTGCCGATTTCTACCACAATGACGCACTGGTTCCTCTGGCGCGTTACTCGTTTCTGGGCTTTTTCATTGCCAGCTTGGGAATTCCACATAGTGCCTATCTCTTCCGCAACCTGATGGTCAAGCAGAAAGCCTTGTCGAGCATCATTGCCCTGCTGGTATCCGGAACCACCGGTGTCACCATGGCCCTGCTGGGCTATTCTTACTGGGGAATTGCCACGCAAAGCATTGTCTACGTGGCGGTCATCAACCTGTGCTACCTGTATTTCTCGCCTTGGCGACCGACATTCAATTTTGATTTCAGTCCCCTGAAAAGCATGGTCAGTTTCAGCAGCAAACTCCTGTTGACCAACATTTTCAATCACATCAACAACAACCTGTTCTCCATCATCTTAGGACGTTATTATTCCGAACGGGAGGTAGGACAGTTCAACCAGGCCAACAAATGGAACCTGATGGGCCATTCCCTGATTACGGGTATGGTGAGCAGTGTGGCTCTTCCCGTATTGCGCCAGGTGGCCGACGACCCTGAACGCCAGTGCCGCGTGTTCCGCAAGATGCTCCGCTTTACGGCCTTCATCTCTTTCCCGGTCATGCTGGGCCTGTCCCTCATCGCCCCGGAAATGATCACCCTGACCATCGGCAGCAAATGGCTGCCCAGTGCCCACATCCTGCAACTATTGGCCATCGGAGGGGCCTTCCTGCCAGTGACCAACCTGTACACGAACCTGCTCATCAGCAAAGGAAAATCCAACCTCTTCATGTGGAATACCATTGCGCAGGGCACCAGCCAGCTCGTGGTGATGTACCTGCTCTATCCTTATGGCATCCATCGCATGATTTTAGTATATATCGCCATCAACGTGGGGTGGCTGCTGGTATGGCATTATTTCGTGTGGCGGGAAATCAGACTCAGCCTCTTCCATGCCGTGAAAGACGTCTGTTCGTTCGGTCTCATCGCTGCCCTGATCATGGGAGGTGTCTATTTCCTGACCCGTTCCATCGAAAACATTTATTGGCTGGTAACCCTGAAAATCCTCTCTGCCGGAATCCTGTATCCACTTATCATCTGGCTCAGCGGTTCCGTTACCTTCAAAGAAAGCCTGAACTACTTGCTCAAAAAGAAAAGCTAAATGAAAACTGTATCCATCGTACTCTGCTCCTACAACGGCGAACGCTTCCTGAAAGCACAGTTGGACAGCATCATCCGCCAGACTTATCCCATCCATGAATTGATTATTCAGGACGATGGTTCCACCGACCAAACACTGAACATCGCCCGGGAATATGCCACACAATATCCTTTTATCCGCATCGAACGGAACACGCAAAACCTCGGCTTCAACCGCAACTTTGAAAGTGTGCTGAAAAAGGCCACCGGAGATTTCATCGCCATTGCCGACCAAGACGATATCTGGTATCCGGAGAAAATCGCCAAGCAGGTACAAGCCATTGGCACATGTGACCTCTGCATTTCGGGCTATCACACCGACCCCACTTATCAGGAAGGCCAAATGAAAAGAGTGGTCATTCCCCGCCACAACCTGGAATACCTGTTGTTTTACGACAGTACCCCCGGACACAGCATGTTGCTGACCCGTAATTTCCTCCAGCAGGTCTTTACGGAATGGGACGGGCACATCCTCTACGACTGGTGGCTGAGCGTCAATGCCCAACTGGGAAAGGGTATCGCCTGCGTAAATGAGCCGCTCAACTGGCACCGCCCGCACCAAGGCTCCGCCATCAACCGGCTCAATGCACAATACGCAGCTTATCTGGTCAAAAAACCGACTTGGCAACCCTATGTCTATGGTTTCCGCAAGTTCCGTGAACAACAGCGGATGACCACTTGGCAGTTTTTCTACGGCTACATCCACCGGCATACCAGCAAGGACAAGCACGCCCTGGCACATCAACTCAGTGGCCTCTTGCAGAAAAGAAATCCGATTAGCCTCTGCCGTCTGTGCTTGCTCTGCATGCGGTTTAAACACCTGATTTACTTCTATCCACAACAGAAAGGACTGATCAGCTACGTGAGAAGTTTCTGTTACCCGATGATACGGGCCTACGGGAATACTTATTTTTACCTTTAAATTGGAGAGGTGAGCAAGATTTCGTATTTTTGTCACAACTTATCGTCCATAAAAACGCATGAAAAAGAACATTGCAGTCATATTAGCCGGAGGAGTAGGAAGCCGACTGGGACTTTCCACCCCTAAACAATTCTTCAAGGTGGCCGGAAAAATGGTCGTGGAACATACGGTAGACGCTTTCGAGCGCAATCCCCACATCGACGAGATTGCCATCGTCTCAAACCCGTTCTATATCTCTGAATTTGAGAATATCGTCATCAAAAACGGATGGAAGAAAATCAAAAAAATCCTCAAAGGGGGAAAAGAGCGGTACGATTCCAGCCTTTCTGCCATTGAAGCCTACGCCGGCAGTGATGTCAACCTGATTTTTCATGACGCTGTACGTCCGCTCATTAGCCAACGCATCCTCAACGATGTCATTGAGGCCCTCGACAAATACGAAGCAATCGACGTGGCCCTGCCTTCTGCCGATACCATCATCGAGGTGGAAGACGACTTCATCTGCCAGATTCCGGACCGTTCTCGACTGCGACGCGGACAGACTCCGCAGGCTTTTGCCATCGATACCATCCGAAAAGCTTATCAGATTGCCCTGAAAGACCCGAACTTCAAGGTAACGGATGATTGTGGCGTGGTAAAGAAATACCTGCCGGAAGTACCCATCTATGTGGTGCAAGGGGAAGAAAGCAACATGAAGCTGACCTACAAGGAAGATACCTATCTGCTCGACAAGTTCTTCCAGCTCCGGAAAAGTGAGCTGAACCACGAACCGATTCAGGAAGAAACTTTCCGCGACAAAGTGGCTGTCATTTTCGGAGGGAGCTACGGCATCGGGGCCGAGACCGCCCGGATGCTACAAGAAAAAGGCGGAAAGGTGTACTGCTTCTCCCGTAGCCTCAACCATACGGATGTAGGTAACCGCCAGGCAGTGAAGGAAGCCCTGGAATCGGTCTACCAGAAAGAGAAGCGCATCGACTTCGTGGTCAATACGGCCGGTGTACTCAACAAAGAACCGTTGATTTCCACCTCTTACGAGACCATCCAGTCGGCCGTACAGACCAACTACATGGGTACGGTTAATGTGGCACTGGAAGCTTTCCCCTACCTGAAAGAGACCAAGGGACAACTGATTTTCTTTACGTCCAGTTCCTATACCCGTGGACGGGCCTTCTACAGCATCTATTCGTCGACGAAAGCAGCCATTGTGAACTTTGTACAGGCCATTGCCCAGGAATGGGAAAGTTTCGGTATCCATATCAACTGCATCAACCCGGAACGGACCAAGACTCCAATGAGGGTACACAACTTCGGCATCGAGCCAGAAGATACTTTGCTGTCGGCAGAGAAAGTGGCCGAAGCCACCCTGAGAACCTTAGCCTCCGACTATACCGGACAAGTGATTGACGTAAAACGGGAAACATTATGAACAATCCGTTCCTGACTGAATATGTAAAGCAAAACCTGAGAGAATGCCAGTTGAAGCAGCTCTCCATCCTGGAAGAAGTGGACCGCATCTGCCGGAAGCACCAAATCGATTACTGGCTTGACGGCGGCAGCCTGCTGGGAGCCATCCGTCACGGAGGATTCATTCCCTGGGATGACGACATCGACATCGCCATGACTCTGGAAGGGCTGAAACAGTTTATCCGCGTAGCCCCTCAGGAGTTGCGCGAAGGACTCTTCCTGCAGACCTCGGAAAGCGACCCCACTCACAAGGAACCTATTGTCAAGGTCCGCGACCTGAACTCGCTGTACATCGAAAGCGGAGACAACATGCAGGCCCCCTACCAAAAGGGACTGTACATTGACATTTTCCCCTTTATCGATTATCCCAGCGTACCGAAGGCATGGGTAAAGAAACTGACCAAAGGCATCTCTACCAGCTACTCCATCCTGCACAAGGCACATTACTATTCCTTGCGTGCCTTTGCCGAATATTTCTGGTTTCATGCCAAATATGGTCTCTACCGGACCCTCTGGGGACTCCTCAACTTTCTTTATCCGAAAGGTACTTACATATCGAACATCCTGATCAACAACGGATACGGTATCATGCATCGGAAAGACTCTATTTTCCCGCTGGGCCGCATGACCTTTGAGGGGAAAGAATTTCCGGCTCCACACAACCCGGACGCCTACCTGAAAGACCTCTACAAGAATTATATGGAAATCCCGCCAGAGGATAAACGCAAGATACATGCCATTTATGTACACCCGGAATTGATTACTCATGGAAACAACCGTTAAACATACGCACAGTCATCCGGCCCTCGTGGAGGTAGCCGTATTGATTTTGTTCTTCAACCGCCCCGAACCACTCGCAGCCGTTTTTGAACAGGTAAGAAAGGCACGTCCCTCCAAGCTGTTCCTCTATCAGGACGGACCGAGAGGAGAGAAAGACCTGCCCGGCATACAGGCCTGCCGGAAGGTGGTGGACGAGATAGACTGGGAATGTGAGGTACACCAATGGTACCAGGAACAGAACTTCGGTTGTGACCCCTCTGAATATCTGTCACAGAAATGGGCATTTTCCCATGTAGACAAATGCATCGTACTGGAGGATGACGACATCCCTTCCGTCAGTTTCTTCCGCTTCTGCAAAGAGTTACTCGACAAATACGAGAACGATACCCGCATCTGCATGATTTCCGGCATCAACTACGATGAAGAAACAAAAGACGTACCCTACGACTACTTTTTCAGTACCACCTTCTCCATCTGGGGATGGGCCAGTTGGCGCCGTGTCATCGACCAGTGGGACGAGCACTACAGTTTTCTGGACGATGCATTCAACCTGCAGCAATTGAAAGAGTACATCAAGGAACGAAAATACCAGAAAGAATTCATTGAATTCTGCCAACATCACCGGGAAAGCGGAAAGGCTTATTACGAGAGTATTTTCCATGCCGCCATGTTCTTCAACTCCGGGCTGAGCATCGTACCGACCAAAAACATGATTCACAACTTAGGGGCTACAGCAGGTTCCACCCACTTCGGCAACGGCAACAACCTGCTCCCGAGGGGCTACCGACGCATCTTTACCATGGCACGTCATGAACTGGACTTCCCGTTGAAACACCCGCGTTACGTGATTGAGAATGTGGGCTACAAAGACCGTATGTTTCGCATCATGGCGTGGGGACATCCTTGGATTAAAATCGGCCGGTCGTTCGAGGAACTTTACCTCAACCTGCGTTACGGGAATTTCAAAAATATCAGTAAAGCCTTGCGCAACCGCCTCAACAAGTGGCTGGGCAGAAACAAATGGCGTTAATCCCTGAGACATGAATCCAAAACTCAATATTTATTTCTATCACACCCGCCTCACGCGGGAAAGTTACGAAGAGTGGAAAAACTTCCGGTTTCCGGGTCACATTCTCTATGGCCTGCCCTTGCTGGAAAACCACGGCATCCACTCGGTGATGCACCGTTACAAAGCTTTCGCCAGCCGATGGAAGCTGATGCTCTATGCCACCAAAGAGATTCTTTTCTGCAAAGAAAAATACGAGGTACTTTACGGCACTTCTTTCCGGGGCTTGGAACTGATTATCTTCTTGCGGGCCCTCGGACTGTACCGGAAGCCCATCGTCATCTGGCATCACACCGCCCTCCGCAAATCGCCCAACCGATTGAAAGAAGCCGTATCCCGTTTCTTCTACCGAGGCATCGACCACATGTTCCTTTTCAGCCGGAAACTGATTCAAGATTCCATTGCCACCCACAAGGTACCGGAACACAAGCTGGAGCTGATACACTGGGGACCTGATCTGGCATTCTACGACCACTTGCTGAAAGAACTGCCTCCACAACCACGGGAAGGTTACATCTCAACCGGAAAGGAGAACCGCGACCTGAAAACGATGCTGAAAGCCTTCTCACAAACGGGAGAAGACCTGGAGGTATTCATCGCGGAAACCTGTGGAAACCTCAACTATAAACAAATAGCCGACAGCTTGACACTGACCAACAACATCCACATCCACTACACCGAAGGAGTCATCCCCTACGAACTGGCAAAGAAGGTAGCCCGGAAGAAAGCCATTGTCATCTGTTGCTTAGACTTTCCTTATACCGTAGGACTCACCACCTTGGTGGAAGCATACGCCTTAGGCATCCCCGTCATCTGCTCGAAGAATCCGAACTTCGAAATCGATATTGAGAAAGAAGGCATCGGTATCGCCGTGGAATATGGTGACGTGGAAGGTTGGGTAAAAGCCATCCACTACCTGCAAACCCATCCGGAAGAAGTGGAACGGATGGGACGCAATGCCCGCAAACTGGGAGAAGAGCGTTTCAATTTGACGATATTCAGTAGGGAAATTGGCGAAAGACTGTTGCACATAAGTGCAAAAAACTCCTAACTTTGCAGAAAACTTGAACGACACGCCATGAGAGTACTTATCATCAACACTGCAGAACGCATAGGAGGAGCTGCCATTGCCGCCAACCGACTGATGGAAGCCCTGAAAAACAACGGAATAAAAGCCAAAATGCTGGTCCGCAACAAACAGACCGACCAAGTCTCCGTTGTCGCACTCAAGAAATCATGGCGTAAAATCTGGCAATTTACTTGGGAACGCATCGTCATCTGGGCGGCCAATGGCTTCAAGCGACACAATTTGTTTGCCGTAGACATTGCGAACACCGGTACCGACATCACTTCCTTACCGGAATTCCGTCAGGCCGATGTCATCCATCTGCATTGGATTAATCAGGGAATGCTTTCACTGAAAGACATACAGCGCATCCTGGCTTCAGGAAAACCTGTGGTATGGACCCTGCATGACATGTGGCCTTTTACGGGTATCTGCCACTATTCCGGCGAATGCGAGAAATACACGACCGAATGTCATAACTGCCCGCTCTTGCTGAAGCCTCATCGTCATGACTTGTCGGAAAAGACTTTTCACAAAAAACAAAAGCTCTATGCTACGGCACCTATCACGTTCATCGCCTGTAGCCGATGGCTGGAAGCCATGGCCCGAAAAAGTTCTCTACTTCAGGGACATACCATTACCAATATCCCCAATGCCATCAACACCAATCTATTCAAACCACGTGCCAAAAAGTTTGCCCGTGAGAAATTAAATCTTCCCACCGACAAAAAACTGCTGCTGTTCGGTTCGATGAAAATCACCGACAAGCGGAAAGGCATCGACTATCTGATAGAAGCCTGCAAACTGCTTTCTCAGGAAGAGCCAGAGTTAAGCAAACAACTCGGAGTCGTCGTATTGGGAAGCCAAGCCGAACAGTGCAAATCACTCTTCCCCTTCCCCATTTACCCGATGAACTACGTCAGCAACGAAAAAGAACTGGTGGATATCTACAATGCCGTCGACCTCTACGTGACACCTTCCTTGCAAGACAATCTGCCCAACACCATTGTGGAAGCAATGGCCTGCGGTATTCCTTGTGTAGGATTCAATGTAGGCGGTATCCCGCAAATGATTGACCATCTTCACAACGGTTATGTAGCGCAATACAAATCGGCGGAAGATTTGGCCAATGGCATCAGCTGGACCCTGACCGAAGGAGACTATGAAACGATGAGCTCAGAGGCCTACCGTAAAGCCGTGACGACTTATTCAGAAAGCACCATCGCCAGCCAGTACATTCAAATATACAATCACATTACCGGACAAAATGCATAATTTTCACCACTTACATCCTAAGTTCTCTATTATTACCGTCACTTACAATGCCGGATCCGTATTGGAAGATACCATTCAGAGCGTCATCACGCAAACTTACAAGAATGTAGAATACATCATTGTAGACGGAGGGTCAAAAGACCGTACCCTGCAAATTATCGACCAATACAAGGAACACATACACACGGTGGTGAGCGAGCCGGACAAAGGATTGTATGATGCCATGAACAAAGGTATCAAGCTGGCCACCGGCGATTATCTTTGTTTTCTGAATGCCGGCGATGAACTGCACGAAGACGATACGCTCCAGCTCATGGTACATTCACTTACCGAAACGAGCCTGCCGGACGTGATTTACGGCGACACAGCCATTGTGGACGAAGAGGGACATTTTCTGCACATGCGACGCCTAAGCCCCCCTGAAAACTTGAACTGGAAGAGCTTCAAGGAAGGTATGCTGGTCTGCCATCAGGCCTTCTTTGCCCGACGCGACCTGGTGGAACCTTACGACCTGCACTATCGTTTCTCGGCCGACTTTGACTGGTGTATCCGAATCATGAAGAAAAGCAAGGTACTTCACCACACCCATCTGATTCTGATTGACTACCTGAACGAAGGAATGACCACCCGCAATCACAAAGCCTCTCTGAAGGAACGCTTCCACATCATGTGCAAGCACTATGGGGTGGTATCTACCGTCATGCGCCATGCATGGTTCATCATCCGGGCACTGAAAAACAAGAAACGTCCTGTTTCCAATGCATAAGCATCTTCCGCAGGACGTTTTATCTTCTCAAAGGTAATTACCCATTATTCTTTTTCCGGCTTTCTCCAAGCCAATACCACGGCTACGATGATGGCCAACAACAAGATACCCAATGCCACAAAGGCGATGGTTTCCGTTACATGCAGTGATTTCGGGTCAAAAGTAAATTCTACCACATGCTTGCCAGCCGGTACATTCATCGCACGCAGAATGTAATCGGCACGACCGTGAGGCACTTCTTTTCCGTCAATGAACGAGCGCCAACCCGGATAATAGATTTCGGCAAAGACCACCGTTCCTCCCTTCGGGGAGTTCACTTCGTATTTCAAGGCATTCGGTTCATAATTCGTCAAGACAATGGAGCTCAAGCTGTCTGCCCCAGCAGAAGCCTTCACTTCACTTTGGAACTTCTTGTCAACGACCGCCACTTTACCCGGATTGACGTGATGCAATGCATCTATCTCCTCATTGGCATTGTTTACATATTGTACCTGTTCTACAAACCAGGCATTGCCCAATGCATGCGGATTGAATACCGGAATGGTTTTGCCCTGCTGCAACGGGATGATGAAATAACGCGTGTTCAACATGTTCAGTACCGGCGTCAGCGTATCGCCTACCTGACTCAAATCGGCATTTACAGCCGGCAGAGTCTTGAACAAAGCTGTAATCTCACCCTGAATGTGCTCGTCAATCATTTCCTGGTAACGACGAAGCTTGGCGGCATGATATCCACCGATGCTCTTGTGCCAGTAGGCCGTATTGTTTTCATTGAATGTATTGACCGACAAGTTCAACACACGGTAATCCAATGATTTGTCTTGCAAAATCTCCCGGTCGGTTTCCGACGGTTCCAGGAAAGGCTGCATCTCTGTGCCTTTTGCCACGAACTGTTCATCGTACAGATAGCGCTTGTTGACGCTCCACATATCTACCAAACACAGCAAGGCCAGCAAGCCCACCAGGAGTTTGGCTTTCAACTTTCCAGCGCAATACGCCCACAACAGCACTGCGCCAATCACTATCACGAAGAAACTGCGCCATGCGTCGGAAGTAAAGATGGATTTGCGTATTTCTTCCAAATTGACCAGGATAGGTGCCAACTGGTCGGCCGGAATGGCATTCTGCAACGCGTTCATCTCGGCAGTAGAGACATATGACGGGAAGAAGAAACTCGGCGCCAAGGCAAACAAGAGTGACAAGCCACCGGTCAATACAAACGAGATGTAAAAGGCCTTGCGCGATTCATTCCACAACTGCGGACGCTCTACTACTTCCTTCAGGGCCATGATGGCTAACAAAGGAATGGTAAACTCTGCAATGACCAAAATAGAGGATACCGCACGGAATTTGCTGTACATCGGAATATAATCGATAAAGAAATCCGTCAGGCCCATGAAGTTATGTCCCCAAGAGAGCAAGATGGAGAACACGGTACCGACCACCAAGGCCCATTTCATCGGACCTTTCACAATGAACAGTCCCAAGATGAAAAGGAACATCACGAAAGCTCCCACATACACCGGTCCGGAAGTACCCGGCTGTTCACCCCAATACTGTCCCAACTGGCTGTACAGTCCCATGTAATTCGGATCGGCCTTCTCCATGGCTTTTTCATTGTTAGCCAACGGCACGGAAGCACCTCCTTTTACATTCGGCACCAATAAAGAGAAAGTTTCCCCAATTCCATAACTCCACTGGGTGATATAGCTTCGTTCCAGTCCGCTGCTGGTCTGGTCCGAAGTATTTTCTTTCACCAGTTCGCTCTTGCCACGCATGGTCTCCTTGCTGTATTCATACGTGTGATACAGGTTCGACAAGTTCACGCAGACACCCACCAGACCAGCCACAATCAAGACTCCAGTGGCTTTGATAAACTGAGGCATCTTCTTTTCCCGCCATGCCATCACACCGTAGGCAATCGCCATAAACAGCATGACAAACAAGAAGTAATAACTCATCTGCGGATGGTTGGCCATAATCTGAAGTGCCACGAACAAGGCCGTCACGATACCTCCTGCCAGGAATTTACCCCGATAGGCCAGCACCATACCGGCAATGGTAGGCGGGATATATGCCAAGGCTACGAATTTCCAGATATGTCCGGCGGCAATGATGATGAAGAAATAGGACGAGAAAGCCCAAAGAATGGCCCCCAGTGCCGACATCCACACCTTGAAGTCAAAAGCCCGCAACAGGATATAAAAGCCCAGCAGCATCACAAACACATACCACACATAGGTCGGCAAGAACAAGTGATATACCTTCTGCAACCAGCTCAACGTATCGGTTGAATCGTAGCTGGGCGACATCTGATAGGTAGGCATACCGCCAAAGATGGCATTGGTCCACCGGGTCCGCTCACCTGTCTTCTCCAGGTATTCACTCATCTCACGTCCCGAACCGATACCGGCCACGGCATCGTGCTGTGCCAGAATGCGTCCTTCGGTCACTGCCGGAAAGAAATAAGCAAACGAAATGATAGCAAAAAGAACGATTACTACCACATCGGGCAATAGTTTCTTGAACAAGTTCATATTATTCATAATTAATGTTTTCGGCAGGCAAAGATAACACAATACTGCCTGAAAAGTCGTAAATTTGCCCCTGAAAATCTTTTTTAACGCATGAAAATAGGAATCATCACGGCCATGGCTTCCGAGCAGAAGCAACTGGCTAACCAACTCGAGAACAAGACAGAACGTAAAGAAGGTCCCTTCACCTACATCGAAGGTTCCATCAAGCAAAATACCATCATCCTGATGCAATGCGGCATCGGAAAAGTCAATGCCGCCGCAGGTACCGTGGAACTGATCCGTACCTTCCAGCCCGACTGCATCATCAGTACCGGAGTAGCAGGAGGAATCGACCGCTGCCTGAAAATTATGGACGTGGTAGTCAGCCAGCAGATTGTGTACCACGACGTATGGTGTGGCGAAGGCAATGCCTACGGACAGATACAGGGTCTCCCTACCTTCTTCCAGGGCAATGAAACCCTTTACCAATGTGCGCTTTCACTGGACACGGAAACGGCTATCCACGGAGGCCTCATCTGCACGGGCGACAAGTTTATCACCGACCGCAGCGAACTGGATGAAATCAAGCGTAACTTCCCCGAGGGACTGGCGGTCGACATGGAATCGGCTTCCATCGCGCAGATATGTTATCTCTATCAGGTGCCTTTCATCAGCTTCCGCATCATCAGTGACACCCCGGGAGCCGACAAGCATTTTGAACAGTACCTGAATTTCTGGGGAGAGATGGCCGACCGTTCTTTCCATGTGACTGAAACTTTCCTGAAAGCATTACCCAACAAACTATAACGAATCATGAAAAAGATACCAAGCTTTACCGTAGACCATATCCATCTGAAACGCGGCATTTTCGTATCCCGCAAAGATGAAGTCGGAAATGAGATTGTCACGACTTTCGACATCCGCATGAAAGAGCCGAACCGCGAACCGGCGTTAGGCCCTGCGGCCATCCATACCATCGAACACCTGGCTGCCACTTTCCTGCGCAACCATCCGGTATGGGCCAACAAAATCATCTACTGGGGCCCGATGGGCTGCCTCACCGGGAACTATCTGGTAGTGAAAGGCGACTTGCAATCTAAAGACATTGCGCCGCTGATGACCGAAACTTTCCGTTTCATAGCCGATTATGAAGGCGAAGTGCCGGGTGCTACCCCGAAAGACTGCGGCAACTACCTCATGATGAATCTGCCCATGGCCAAGTGGGAAGCTGCCAAGTTCCTGCACGAAGTGCTGGAACAGCTCACCGAAGAAAACTTGAACTATCCGGCTTCTCTGTAAAATCCTATTTCCTGCCCCGAATACACAAACAGGGTATCCCTTGAGGGCAGGTCTGGAAAATAAAAAAGCCCGGCCAGGCGCCTTTCAGACAGCCTGCCGGTGCTCTGTCAGTACTTCCTAAGCAGTACCGTAGTACTTCTTCGGCAGTACTCCAGTACTTTCAAGGGAGTACTGCAGTACTGCCGAGGGAGGATTATTCAGCTTTCAATACCACTTCCGTTCCTTTCAAAAGCGGAGAAGTCAGTTTGACCCGAATCTCACCTTTCTTACCTGTGGTCTGCACATAAGCCAGCAGGCGTCCGTGATAAGCCCGGTGGCGATTGTCCGTATAATCGCTCATATCACTGTTGTTCGAGCCTTCCAAGCCCAACAAACGAGCCGGACCTTCCACTTCACAAGTCACCTCACTGTCACCTAATTTCACGATCGTACCTTGTTCATCGACCACTTCAATCGTGACATGAACCGTAGCCTTGTCTGGCGACAATACGTCCTTATCTACCGTAGCCCGCAAGGCGTATGGACGACCTGAAGTCTTTATGGTATAGGTAGAAAGCACCTTTCCGCTCTCGTCACAACCTTCGGCACGAAGTTCTCCATCCTGATAAGGGATATCCCAGTAAATGATTCCACTCTTGTCATCGTAAGGTTTCATCTGTCCGACTTCCTTTCCATCCAGCAACAGACGTGCCTGTGGGGCATTGGTATAACATACCACCCGAATCAACTGGCCCGGATCATAGTTCCAGCTGTCCCAGGCATCCATGGAAAGCCAGCTGTGACCTGGTTTCACTGGATAAGTGCCGATGTATGTCATCGGTTTCTCGCTCCACAATGAAGCGCGGAAATAACCACGAGGTTTTGCAAAGCTGCCGAAATCCAGCAACCCTGTATACAATCCGCGAGAAGGCCATCTGCCGGCCTCACCCAGATAATCTGTACCTGTCCACAAGAACTGTCCGAAAATGAAATCATTATCGCGTACGGCATGCCAAGCATCAATGCCCACTCCGGTTTCACTTCCGTAAATGATACGTTTCGGGTAGGTCTTATGGTCTTCTGCATAACGGTCTTCCGTATAATTGTATCCCACCACGTCTACCGCTTCCGGATAAGCCGTCTGGTTGGACATGATGACACCAGCCAGTGCACCGGTCACCGGACGTGACGTATCAACCGCACGCACACAAGCTGCCAGCTTCTGGGCAATCACCCCAATCCGCATGGCGTCGGGTGCATCCGGTTTGTAGCCCCCGAACATCGGCTGGTTGATTTTCGCTCCGTCCAATATCGGATGAGAATAAGGGTCATTCGGATAATCTACCTCATTACCGATGCTCCATAAGAACACACACGGATGGTTCCGGTCACGACGTACCATGTCGGTCACATCCTGCTCTATCCATTCTTTAAAGAAGTCGAAAGAGCCTTCATAGCTGGGTTCTCCCACATTCCATCCTTGAATCCATTTACGTTTCGGGAACTCCCATTCATCGGAAGCCTCATCCATGACCAGGAAACCCAGACGGTCGCATAAATCATACAATACAGGTGCCTGCGGATTGTGGCTCATACGGATGGCATTTGCCCCAATTGCTTTCAAGTTCTTCAAACGTCTTTCCCATACTTCCGGAGGCACAACCGCACCTAATACACCGGCATCGTGGTGCAGACAGACACCTTTCACTTTCATCCATTTTCCGTTCAGGGCAAATCCCTTATTGGCATCGAACTGCAGCGTACGCAGACCTACGGTACTGGAAGCGCCATCCATCCGTTTCCCGTCACAATACAATTCTGCTTTCAAGGTATAAAGATATGGATCGTCCAGGTTCCAGCGATGTGGCTTCTTCACCTTCAACGAAAGCGTTTGCTTGGAAAGTCCCGTTTCCTGACCAGCCACACTTTTCTGGCTTTCTGCCACGAGCTTTCCATCTGCATCATACAAGGCAGCTTTCACCTCAAGTTTTCCCTCTGCCTTCATGTGCTTTTCCACTGCCAGTTCCACCGAAACCACCGCCTGCTTGTCGGAAATCGAAGTGGCCTGCCAACCTAAGCCCCACTGTGCAAAATGGATTTCCGGGGCAGCAATCATCCACACATCCCGATAGATACCCGAGCCTGTGTACCAGCGGGAATCTGCATACCGGCTATGGTCTACACGTACGGCCAACACATTGTCTCCCTTTTTCAAATACGGAGTCATGTCGTACATAAAAGAGATGTAACCATTGGGACGCTTGCCCAGGAGATGGCCGTTCAAATACACCTCGCTCCGGTTATAGACTCCTTCAAAATAAATGTAATGGCGCGCGGCATCGTCAGTCAGCTGGAAATGTTTCCGGTACCAGCCTATTCCTCCAGGCAGATAACCCGTACAACTTGCTAGCGAAGGAGAGAGCTGCCCTTCGACTGACCAGTCGTGCGGCAAGTCCAACTGCCTCCATTTACTGTCATCATACGAAACAGATGCCCCCAGACTGTCGTCCGAAAGGCTGAAACGCCAGCCTTCATTAAACTTCTTGGCCTCTCCGAAAGAGACTTGGGCCGACAAGGACACCCATGTACATAAAAAGAACAAACAAAATAGCAACAACTTATTGTTCATAAACTTTCCACATTAGAGATTATTTGATTTCAATAGTATAATCACAAAAGGCCGACCCCTTAAAGGAGTCAGCCTTTCATATTTTTATCTGACAAGACCAGATTTATTCAATCTTAGTAGACTGAGTGTAGCAATATTCAGAAGCCTGTCCCGATTTCACACCTACACGTGCAAAGAAATAATCTTCAGAAGCCAAGCTTTCCGGAATATCAATATCAGCAGTAATCTCCTGATCCAGCTGAATGTTGTTTCCGAGGCTCACACTCGTACGGTTTGTATTATTGTCCGTAATCAGCGTTTCACCCAGGTAGATGCGTACATCGTCCAGTGTAGCACTTGAAGAAATCTTCTTCACCGTGAATTTCGCAGTAACCTTTGAACCATTCTTGGTGAACGAAGCGTTCTTGATAACAAAATACGGAGTCACCGGAATGTCCTTTACGGTATTTCCGTGAACTTCCACCAGAATCGTATCATTGTTAGGACGTTCCCAAGGAGCATTACCCATACGAACTAACTTATACTCTCCATCGAAAAGCACTGCAGAGTAAGTACCATCCTGATTAACATACACAGGAATAGAGTTATGAAGGGCATATCCATCCTGATAAAGCGCAAATTCAGCACCTCCCGCACGTACACCGATTGGTTCACCCTCATAGACGACTTTACCCGTCAACACAGACTGAGGCTCATCGAAATTATCATATCTACAACTGCTTATCGCCAATAAACAGCACAACAAAGTAAAAAATGATGTTATCTTTTTCATATTCCTTTTTATTGAAGCGGGTTCTTTACAATTAATGGGTTATTATTAATTACATCATCTGCAATAGATGAGTAGTAATTTGACATTCTGAACATACGGGCCAGGATGAAACGGCTTGAACGATGTTTTACAAAGATATATTTATCTTGGTCATTCGTTCCCGGTTTAGCCACTGCAATTCGATAAGGATACAAACCATATACGACTGCAGTACTGTTTCCAGTTTCTGTTCCTTCGTCTCCATTCCAGATCTTATCTGCAATTCTCCAACGTTTCAAGTCAAAATAACGCTGGTCTTCAAAGGCCATTTCCACACGACGTTCATTCTGAATCTTTTCCATTGTCAGACTTGTCAGGCTGTTTGCCGGGAATCCAGCACGTTCACGCAATTTGTTAATATAATATAAAGCACCTGGATCTTGGTCACCCAATTCAAATGAAGCTTCAGCTGCATTCAAATAGATTTCGCCCAAACGGAACCAAGGCCACCAGTTCTCTTCGTAGTTTCTCAATGTAAAACCTACTTCCTCGCTAATATATTTACGAATATAGAAACCTGTGTTACTTACATTCTGCGCACCATCCTGAGGACCATCCTGACCCACATAAGTCTTACCATCGGTATAAGTGCTACCCAATGCCGGGCCATTCAACAAGTCATAGCTATTTGTTTCCGAATTCCAGACAGCCACACCAGCCTGAATGTCTACATCTGAGCCTCTAAATTGTGTGCCCGGATAAATGATGGTACCATACAAACGCGGATCCTTGTTGGCAAACAAATCGGCCGGATTATCAAACACAATGTAATTGTTGTTTTCATCCATGTATTTCAGCTTTCCTGAAGTACCATCCAGATAATCATAAGCTTCAACCAATCCCAATGACGGAGCGATACAAGAAGAATTATCGTTATCCTCTTTCAGATGCTGGATGACATTGTCATAGCCAAAGCTATGTACTTTAGTCGGGTTCTTATAATCCTTCGCCCAGATAATTTCCGGATTCTTTTCCTTATCCATGAACAACTGGTAGAAGTTCACGCCTTTGTTTGATTGTTTATTGTACAAGTCATATCCACCTTGTGTGATGATCTCCTTAGAGGCAGCCAAGGACTTCTGATAATAATCAGTAGCCATGCTGGCCGGGATACCTACTTCTCCTCCGTCTGTTACCAGTGTCGGAGTATACAACGCATTGTATTTGGCAATAGAACCGGCATACAACATGGCGCGGCTTTCAAGAGCCAATGCCGTGTAATAGTTAGCTCTGGTCTGGCTTCCGTTATTGGCTTTCAAATCATTCTTCACATCTTCACATTCGCTATACACGAAATCATAAACCTCGTGTTCCTTTGCACGCGGATGCTGCAGATAAGAAGGATCTCCACTGAAGTCATATTCCAGAGTAGTCGTAATCAATGGCACACCTCCCATTCGTCTTACCATATCAAAATAGATATATGCACGAATGAATCTGAATTCAGCCTTGAACAAAGTCTTTTCTTCTGCAGTCAGATCTGTTCCATAAGTTTCCAGATTCTCAAGAGACATGTTGATATCACGAATCAATCCGTAATCCCACAGACGACCGTAATCATTTCCATACTGGAAATTATTCTTCCCATTCTGGTCCAATGCTCCACTCCACATGGCATCATCAATTTCACACATACCGCCGGTATTGAAATCACCATGCAAACTTGTAATACGGTTATAAAGATTGGCCAACTGAGATTTTACCATATTGGGATCGTTCCAGACCTGTTCATTGGTCAGGATGTTCTTCGGATCCCTTTCGAACCAGCTGTCACCGCAACCTGACAATACAGATACGAGCGCTGTTCCAATTACAAATATTTTTATAGAATTACTTTTCATCTTAAGAATCATTTTTAGAATGTGACATTAAATCCGACAAGGAAGGTACGCTGCTGCGGATATACTACGGCTGCTGCTGCAGTAATTTCCGGGTCGATACCGAACTGGTGAACATTATCAAATGAACACAAGTTAGATACACTACCATAAACACGTACTTTCTGTGCATGAATTGGTTTCAACATCCACATCGGCAAGCTATAACCGATTTCCAAGTTGGAAATACGCAGATAGTGTACATTGTGCAACCAGAAATCACTGTTCTTATTGTTATAAGCAAACTCACCGTTACGGATGGCCGGATAACGTCCCGGAACCCATTCACTTTCCGGATCATACAAATCCAGACGATGCCAACGGTCTTCCAGCAAATAAGCAGGAGAGTTACCACCATTATGATAAGCGTTAGTCAACTCATAGTTCTGTCTCCATCCCTGCATTGCACCACCAGAGAGGTCGATGTTCAAGTCAATGCCTTTCCATTCCAGTCCGATATTACCACCGAAAGAAAGAATCGGGGCCCAGTTCTCGGGGAATCCGATAGGACGTTCATCCATGCTGTTGATGACTCCATCGTTGTTGACATCTTTGTAGATAAGGTCACCCGGCAACAGTGTAGTATTACCTTGTCCATCCAGGTTGACAGGATAGTTCTTGATTTCTTCTTCAGACTGGAACTGTCCGATTACCTGATAACCCCAATAGATACCACCCCAACGGTCTTCGGCTGAGTTACGGTATTCATCCCATGAGTTGCTGAAACGAGGCTTGTAGGTTTCAATGCTTCTGTAACGAGAGAAAGTGATATTACCACTTACACGATAGTTGAATTCACCAATATGGTCTGTCCATGTAGCCATGGCTTCAGCACCGATGTATGCTTGCTTGTTCAAGTTTTCATTCGGCAATGAATATCCAACTTCACTCGGCAGCAATACGTCGTAACGTGCAGCCGGTACACCTGTGATATCTTTGCGGAAAGCATCTGCACTTACCGTCAAACGGCTACCAAACATTGTCAAATCGAAACCGATGTTCTTCGTCGTATTCTTGGTCCATGACAAGTTGGTTACAGGCAAACCTCTTTGATTCAAACCAGTCACATATTCTCCATCCAGAACTGCACTTCCTTGGTTCCAGTTATAACCACTCATATAACCGAACATAGAAACACCACTTTCTGTACCTGTCTGTCCAATAGAAGCACGGATCTTCAAGTCATCTACTACCGATTTCAGCGGTGAGAAGAATTTTTCTTCAGAGATTCTCCAACCAACTGATACGCCCGGGAAGAATCCCCAACGCTTGCTCGGAGCATACAAATAAGAACCATCATAACGAGCCAGCAACTCAATCAAATATTTGTGAGCATAGTCATAGTTCACACGAGCCAACCAACCGGCACGAGCTTCATAGCTCCATTCATCACCGAAGCTGTTGATTTCATCCATCTGCAGCAACGGCAAATAGTCTGTAGAAGGTTCAGTTCCGTAAGTTTTCTTGCTCCAGTCATAATCAGAAGCTTCATAACCCAACACAGCAGAAATATTATGATTCTTGATCTGCTTGTTGTAGTTCAACTGCAACTGCATGTAACGAGTCGGTACGCTACGGTCAATCTGCAATCTCCAGCGACCTACCGCATTAGTTCCATTATAAGTATCCGATGCTTCATCGTAAGTATAAATCTGGTAAGCATACTGATAACCGTCGAAACGGCTGTTGGTATAACCATAAGAGAATGTAGCCTTCGCTGTCAATCCGAAGCCGAAGTCATACTGAGCATATGCGTTGATATTTGCATAACGGGTCATGCTGTCTTTATAACCGGCGATGTCGCGTCTGAAAGCAGCCGGGTTATATCCGTTACGATAAGAGTCGATATTTCTAATATAATTAGGATTATCATTTGCATACGGGCTGTCAATCGGACGCATTCTGAAGATAGCCAAGATAGAAGAGTAGTAACCATCACCACCCGGCAAACCTACATCGTTTGTCTTTTCATATCGGCCACTTACCTGAGCACCGATAGTGAAACGGTTGGTAATTTTGGTATCCAAGTTCAACTGGAAGTTTGTACGCTGATAGTTAAAGTCAGGCATCATAGCTTCCTGATTGGTATGTGCAATTGACAAGTAATAGTTCGTTCTTTCAGAACCACCGGTTACGCTGGCATTGATATGATATTGCGGTACATTTTTTCTCATGATCATATCATAATAGTCATAGCTCTTATAGCCTTTTTCTGTACCTGCAGCCCATTTTGCCAGTTCTTCTTTTGTATATACAGAGTTAGGATCTTCGCCTCTGTTCTGAGCAGCCTCGGCCAAACCTCTTGTGTATTGCTCCGCATTGGCCAGTTCAGGGAAACGTGTCAGATTCTGCCAGCCGTAATATCCGTTGACATTGATGCTGACTTTCTCGTTCTTTTTACCTTTTTTTGTGGTAACCAATACTACACCGTTTGAAGCTCGCAAACCGTAAATGGCTGCTGATGCATCCTTCAATACCGTAATACTTTCGATATCTTCAATATTCAACGAATTGAACACATCGTTTCCGGATACCTCAGAGTTAACCAACCAGTCACTGCTTGTATTACCGCCATACGGAATACCATCAATTACGAACAACGGTGTACCCATGTTACGAATCTCCAGGTTAATACCTTTACCTGGTCGGGCATCCTTTGCACGAGTTGAAATACCTGCAATCTTACCGGTAAGTGCACCTGCCGTAGTAGTAGAAACTGAACGTGTCAACGATTCAGACTTCACGTCGCTAATGGCGCCCGTCAAGCTTTTTCGGTTCTGCGTACCGTAACCTACTACAACCACCTCATCCAGCGTTTCAGTGTCTTCCTGTAGTATCACATTAATAGGTGATGTTCCATTCATCTTGGCTTCCACTGACTTATAGCCGATAAATGAAACCACGAGAGTACCATCGGTGGATCCCACCTCAAGTGTGAAGTTACCGTCAATGTCTGTGATGGTTCCTGTAGTTGTGCCTTTCACAGTAACATTGGCTCCAATAATAGGGTCTCCTGCAGCGTCTGCCACGTGACCTTTGATCTGATTTTGTGCAAATGCTACAACAGACATCAGTAGCATCATGCAAGTCGTTAAGAATTTTAAATTCCTCATAGATTATTAGAGTTAATGAATGTGAACGCAAAAGTATATAAAGAAATACACACATAGATAAATAAATCATGCAATAATAAACTGCAAATATTGCATTGCATGATTTATGTCATTAAAAAACGTGATTCCCAACTAACTTCATACAACTTTCAAGGGGAAAAAACATATTCAAATTCACACCAAGAAATTCAAATAAAATCTTCATTTTTAAACAATCTTTCATACACTCACTTCTAAACTTCAAGCCCAACGATTCATTGTATTTATGCACCAACACCAATGAAGGCCTACCGATTGATTTAAAGATAAGCAAGCTTCCACTGGAGCTACCAAGTAAATCAACCATAAAACAATTATAGATCAATCATTATTTAATTTATAAAGCTGCTTATTCAATTAATATTCGTACTTTTGAAATCACGCAAATAAAAAGGCCATGAAATACCAGCTAATCTTATTCTGTTTATTACTATCTCTTTCAGCAGTCCATTCACAGCCCTATACCATCAAAAAACTGGGACCAGAAAAAGGGCTGTCGAACAGTTATATTATCGATATAACCGAAGACAAGAACGGATACTTGTGGTTTGCGACAGAGGAAGGACTCAACAAATTAGAGGGCAACCATTTTACCGCTTTTTACAAAAGCAACAAGCACAAAGCTTTGAATCTGGCTGGGAATGAACTCAACAGCCTGTTGGATGATCCTAACGAACCTATCTTATGGATTGCCACCCAACGGGCAGGGCTTATTGCATTCAACTACCAGACCAACACACAAAAAATCTACCAGCATCACCCGAATGACCCGTCAAGCATTGCTACCAATGACGTGACCGGCATCCATCCTTCTCCTGACGGAAACTTATGGATTACCACGTACTGGCGGGGAGTAGATTATTTAGATAAAAAAACAGGGAAATTCACCCACTACAATCAATCTACCGTTCCAAGCCTTCCCAGCAACACGGTATGGAGCCTAATGGACGACCAAAAAGGGAATCTGTACATTGGGCATCACGAGAATGGAATGAGCATCTTGTCATTAAAGACAAAAAAAGTCAAGAACTTCACCTACGACCGCTCAAACGAAAAAACTCTGCCAAACAACAACGTACAATGTATATTCAAAGACAATACAGGAAATATCTGGGTCGGTACCGGTAAAGGACTTGCTCTGTTCAACCCCGAGACTGAAGAGTTTATCCGCCTGGGCGATAAAGGTTCCCCACTCTCCCATCTCATTTATGACATCCAACAATTCAATGAGCATCAGTTATGGGTAGCTACTGAATTCGGAGGTATCGCCATCATAGATCTCTCCAGAAGCCTGTTTAACACGACTGAAAAGATTCAGCTCATAGAAGCAGGCGACAATGAATACAGCCTCAACAATGCTACGGTGCGATGCCTGTTCCAGGATTCCCATCAGAATATCTGGGCGGGTACCTGGGGAGGAGGAGTCAACTTCCTCAGCTCCAATACGGCCTTATTCAAGTCATTCAGTTATTCGTCCAGCTCACCCGGCAGTAACCTGAATGCCCACATTGCCAGCGCAGTCTGCATCGACTTGCAAGGTAACCTGTGGGTAGGAACTGACGGTGGAGGCATCAATGTCCTGAAAAACGGACAACGCACCGCTACCTATACCGAAGCAAACAGTAGCCTTAGCGGAAACTCCATCCAAACGGCCTTGTGTGACCGGAAAGGCAACCTGTGGTTCGGCATCTTTAATGGAGGAATCATGTACTACAACATCCATTCCCAATCTTTCAAACAAGTCTTCCCGAAAGAAGAGAGCAACCATGACGTGCGCTCGCTTTTTGAGGATAAAGAAGGAATTATCTGGGTAGGAACCAGCGAGGGAGTCTTTCAAATCGACAGAGATTCCCAGAAAATCCTGCACCATTTCAATACGCCCGACAACCTGATTCGTACGGTCATCAAGGATCAAAAAGGCCAAATATGGGTAGGGAGTTTCGGAAGAGGAATTTTCCTCTACTCGGCCGATCAAAAGCCTTTGAAAGACTTCAATACCTACCTCGATTTTCCTTCCAATACCATCAACCAGATTTTTGAAGATTCCCAAGGAACCATATGGGCTGCCACCGGGGAGGGGCTGGTACAGTTTGAAAACCAATCGCCCTGGACATATAAGGTCTACCAGCGAAACGAAGGACTTGTCAACACCTTCATTTGGGCTATTACAGAAGATGAAGCACACAATATCTGGTTCAGTACCAACCAAGGAATCAGCTGTTTGTCCAAAGACCGGAAGCGCATCTATAATTACGATTATAGAGACAATATTCCCATGGCCAGCTTTACAGGAAGAAGTGTTTGCAGGGACGTGAACAATACCATTTATTTCGGTTCGACCGACGGACTTTGTTATTTCACCCCCAGCCAGATATTGGAAAAGAAACAATGTCCCAAAGCCATTATCGGGAAAATAACCGTCTTTGAACCCATGACATCCGACAACAGCAATGAATTTGAATATTCACTTTTCAACAAAAAGGAAATCAAACTAAAGTACGTACAGAATAATTTCAGCATCACATTCAACATACAAGACTATTCCCTGAACGAAAGAGTGGAATATGCCTATATGCTAAAAGGACTGGAAGACTCCTGGTACACCGTAAAAGATCCTAACAATGTGACTTTCCGTAACCTGCCCCCGGGAAGATATGAATTCCAGGTTAAAACCCGCATCCGGAACCAAGAATGGTCTGACGAAATCTCCCAGATAGAAATCGTCATTGCTCCCCCACTCTGGCTGTCCTGGTGGGCCAAACTTCTGTACGTGATAGCAGGAGTCGGAATTCTCATGGGAGTCTTTTCGGTTTATAAACGCAAACTGAACCTGGAATACCTGTACGAATCGGAAAAGAAAAGTCACGAACAGGAGCAGAAACTGAATGATGAACGGCTGAGATTTTTCACCAACATCACGCACGAACTGCGCACACCGCTTACCTTAATATTAGGTCCCTTGGAAGATATGGTAAAAAACAGCAGCCTGTCCGCCAAAGACCATCACCGGATTTCAGTCATCTATCAAAGTGCCGTACGCCTGC
>ULLE01024347.1_pt1 | contig 49772 bp, 38 predicted proteins | sample 1951331 | NCBI WGS metagenome assembly ULLE01 (sample SAMEA4835518, study PRJEB28245) | human gut metagenome | biome: gut microbiome; material: fecal sample | place: Denmark | collected 2008
TTGGTACGTACATCGACCACCGAAGAAAGCCGCCCGCCATAGCGTGCCGGGAAGCCACTCTTATAGAAATCTATATTCTTGATAATGTCCGTATTGAATGCAGAAAACAGTCCTCCGGCATGGTTCACCTGATACAAGGGAGTACCGTCCAACAGAAACAGGTTTTCATCGTTGTTGCCGCCATGCACGTACAATCCAGAGATAAGCTCCGTCCCGCTGGCCACTCCCGAGAGGCTTTGAAGTTTCTTCACCACATCGGGCGAACTCATAAAGTTGTTTCCGCTCACAAAATCCTTTGCCGTAAGCGACACCTTCCCTGTCTGGGTGGTATATAAAGGAGAATTCAAATCGGCAGTCACGACCACCTCCTCGATTTGATAATCCGATTTCAGCCAAATATTTTTTGTTTTATTTCCCTTCAACGTAATCTCTTCCATCAGTTCTCCGCTGCCGATGTGCGAGAATCGGATTTTGTGGGTTCCTTCATTCAAGGTCAGGCTGTAAAAACCGTGCTCGTTGGTCAGTGTTCCTGTATGGGAGGTGATGTCCCACACGGTAGCATTGATAACCGTCTCTCCGTTTTCCTGATAGACGTACCCGCTTAACGTATAAGAAGACTGTTTTTTAAGTATCACATACTCGCCGTTCACCTCCCATTGGATGCCTGCATGCTCAAACAGGGTGGAAAGGGCACTTTCCAGACTGTTCATATCGAGATGCTTACCAACATAAGGAATGTCGAGCTTGATAGAAGCATCGTACACAAAGCTGACCGGATAGACTTGTTTCACCTGCTCCATCAGGTCTTCTACAGTGACCCGATGCTCTGCATGCAGGGATAAGGCATTCATCAAGGAAGCCAGAAAAAATAAAGATAGGATGCGTGTCTTCATCTGCTTTTCTTTGTGATTTTTATATCCAGTGTCTTTTCTATCAACGCGATGATTTCCTCCAGATTATCCGTCTTGAACTCTCCGGTAATCGTCCGGTAATGTGCCGACGAATACAGAGGGGTGCCATAATAGAGGGACAATTCTTTGAGTACCTCTTCAACCGGGGTGTTCCGGTAAACGAATTTACCTGTCGCCCATGCCGACGGATTGGGCAAGGCCGGACGGCTCACCACCGGCATTTCGTCGCCATGAGTCAGCATGCCGCACATGTCTTTCGTGAGGATAATCCCGTCTTTGCCGTATCGGGCCTTGAACACCACCTTACCGGATTTTACATACACACGGGTAGCCGTGTCCTGTCTGGATTCGTCCACTTCAAACTCGGTACCCAGCACTTTCACCTGGGCATAGTTGCTCGTGGCCAGGAAAGGAGCATGTACATTCCTGCGGACGGAAAAATACACCTTCCCGGACAAGTTCACCGCCCGGCATTTTTTTCCGTATGTATCCGCATCGTATGATACCGTAGCCCCTTGGGAAAGAATGAGCAGTGTACTGTCCGGCAGAAAATGCCGGCTCACTCCTGCCTCTGCCGTGAGACACACGATATGAGGTTCCTTTCCATTCCACAGGGTATGATACCCCACAATACAAAGGAATATCGCCGCGGCTATACCCGAAAAATACATCCAGCGCCTGCCGGACAAATAGGATTGTCTCTCACCCATTATCTTTCGCAAGGCCTTTTGGGTATCCAGTTTCCCGTATGTGTAATACCGAAGGACAAACTGGAGTTTTCTTTCTTCTTTATCTTTCATGATTGAATGTGTTTTTAGCTAATACTGAAGGTCCGGCAGAAAATCCTATGCCGGGAACAAAAAATTATCCGAAAAAGAACAGATATACCTTTTGAACTCCTGCTTTCACGGTTTTAATCGCCTTGCTCATCTGGTTCTTCACCGTATGGACGGAGATGTGCAATCTGACGGCTATTTCCTCGTATTTCAACCCCTCCTTCTTGGCCAGCAGAAACACTTCCCTGCACTTTTCCGGCAAAGAGTCTATGGCCGTCCACATACGGGCCTCATCGTAAGCCCATTCTTCACATTCTTCGTCCGAAAGAATCTCTTCAAGGTCGGAAGGCCGTACGTTGCTGTCAATCAATGAATCTTTCTTCAACGTGTCTATACAGCGGTTTCTTACCATGGAGTACAGGTACGATTTAAGGCCACTTGCGTCCACTCCCCTGTCCTTCCGCCTCCACAGTTCCATGAAACAGTCCTGTACCGTATCTTCCGCATCGTCAATATCTTTCAGGTAATGAAGTGCGAACAGACAAAGCGGACGGTAATATTGAAGGAAATGCTCTCTGAATATTTTTGTATTGATGTCCATGTCCAAATGTGATTGATCGATTCGCATTTTTAAGAAAACTCAGAATCGAAAGTTTACCACTATGAAAGGACCCGTTTTTTATTATATTTAAACACAAGGACAGTTTTTTATACATTCTTTAAGCTGCGCTACAAGAAAGGTAATAAACTTCAGCCATCGTACACGCTACATCGAAAAATGAGTGACAGAAGAACTATAAACCTGTTTTCTCAACGCCCCCACCTCTTTCCCTTAACCTCAAAGCACTTTCTATGTTTTCTTCTCGCAAAACCTACGTTTCCCGATGCGGAAACATACGTTTCGCACAAGGAAAACGTACGGTTCCGCATCGGGAAACGTAAAAGACTTCTTTCCGTCCGGAAGTATTCGCTTTGATAATTCCAGCTATTTTTCGTAACTTCGCACGTTCATCTAACAAGAAAAGACACATGTCAGAAAATGATTTTATTACCATAAAGGGTGCCCGGGTGAATAACCTGAAAAACATCGACGTACGTATCCCCCGCAACAAGCTGGTAGTCATTACCGGACTGTCCGGCTCGGGAAAGTCGTCGCTGGCATTCGACACGCTGTATGCCGAAGGGCAACGACGTTATGTGGAAAGCCTGTCTGCCTACGCCCGCCAGTTTCTCGGACGTATGAGCAAACCGGAATGTGACTTTATCAAGGGTATCCCGCCGGCCATCGCCATCGAACAGAAGGTAACGAGCCGCAACCCGCGTTCCACCGTAGGCACATCGACCGAGATTTATGAGTACCTGCGTCTGCTTTTCGCACGGGTGGGAAAGACCTATTCGCCCATAAGCGGACAACTGGTGAAGAAGGACAGCGTGGAAGACATCGTGAACTGCATGCTGTCGTATCCGAAGGGTACGCGCTACACCGTGCTGACCCCCATCCTTCCCCGCGACGGAAGAAGCATGGCGGAACAGCTGGACATGGACATGAAGCAAGGATTCACCCGACTGGAGGTGGACGGCGAGATGGTACGCATTGAGGACTATACCTATCACGAAAGCGACAAGGTATACCTGCTGGTCGACCGCATGAGCTGTGACGACAGCAAGGATGCCATCAGCCGACTGACGGATTCTGCCGAAACGGCCATGTACGAAGGCGACGGCACGTGCATGCTCCGCTTTTACTTGTCGGACGACACCCGCCTGCATGTGTTCAGCACCAAATTTGAAGCCGACGGCATCAAGTTTGAAGAACCAAACGACCAGATGTTCTCGTTCAACTCGCCGCTGGGAGCCTGCCCTACGTGTGAAGGCTTCGGCAAGATTATCGGCATTGATGAACATTTGGTAATCCCCAACCGGGCACTGAGTGTGTACGACGGGGCCGTGCTCTGCTGGCGAGGCGAGAAAATGGGAGAATGGCTGAACGAATTCCTGCGGGAAGCGCCGGCCCACGATTTCCCTATCTTCACTCCGTACTATGAACTGACGCAGGAACAGAAGGATTACCTCTGGCACGGACCGAGAGAGAAGGTCTGCATCGACTCTTTCTTCAAGATGCTGGAGGAAAACCAATACAAGATACAGTATCGCGTGATGCTGGCCCGCTACCGGGGAAAAACGACCTGCCCCACTTGTCATGGCAGCCGACTGAAAAAGGAAGCCAGCTACGTGCGGGTAGGCGGAAAGAACATCTCGGAACTGGTGGAAATGCCGATTACCCAGTTGCAGGAGTTTTTCCGTACCTTGACCTTGGATGCCCACGACACTCTCGTGGCACAACGGTTGTTGAGTGAAATCAAGAACCGCCTGACCTTCTTGTCGGATGTGGGACTGGGCTACCTGACCCTGAACCGGTTGAGCAACTCGCTCTCCGGAGGTGAAAGCCAGCGAATCAACCTGGCTACCTCTTTAGGAAGCAGTCTGGTGGGTTCGTTGTACATCCTCGACGAACCGAGTATCGGATTGCACAGCCGCGACACCACCCGACTCATCAAGGTGCTGCGCCAGTTGCAACAGTTGGGCAACACGGTGGTAGTGGTGGAACATGACGAGGAAATCATCCGTGCAGCCGACTACATCATCGACATCGGTCCGAAAGCCGGACGACTGGGTGGACAGGTGGTATATCAGGGCGACATGAAAGACTTACAGAAAGGCAGCGACAGCTATACCGTGAAATACCTGTTAGGAGAAGAAACCATCGACCCTCCGACCAGCCATCGCCCGTGGAACAACTACATCGAAATCAAGGGAGCCCGCGAGAACAACCTGAAAGGCATCGACGTACGCTTCCCGCTCAACGTGATGACGGTGGTGACGGGTGTCAGCGGTTCCGGAAAGAGTACGCTGGTGCGCGACATCTTCTACAAAGCCCTGAAGCGGGAATACAGTGAATCGAGCGAACGCCCGGGCGAGTTTGTCTCACTGGGCGGCGACATCCATCAGGTGAGCGACATCGAATTTGTGGACCAGAACCCGATTGGTAAATCTTCCCGAAGCAACCCGGTGACCTACATCAAGGCGTACGATGAAATCCGGAAACTGTTTGCCGACCAGCCGCTGGCCAAGCAGATGGGATACAGCGCAGGCTATTTCTCGTTCAATACGGAAGGCGGACGCTGCGAAGAATGTAAGGGAGAAGGTACGGTGACGGTCGAAATGCAGTTCATGGCCGACTTGGTGCTGGAGTGTGAATCCTGCCACGGCAAACGCTTCAAGAACGACACACTGGAAGTGAAGTTCGAAGGGAAAAACATCTACGACGTACTGGAAATGACGGTCAACCAGGCCATCGAGTTCTTCACAGAACACAACCAGAAGAAGATTGTCAAGAAGCTGCGTCCGTTGCAGGATGTGGGACTGGGCTACATCAAGTTAGGACAATCCTCGTCTACCCTTTCCGGAGGAGAAAACCAGCGCGTGAAACTGGCCTACTTCCTCAGCATCGAAAAGGCACAGCCTACCATCTTCGTGTTCGACGAACCAACCACAGGCTTGCACTTCCACGACATCAAGAAACTGCTGGAAGCCTTCGATGCCCTCATCAGCCGGGGACATACCTTGGTCATCATCGAGCACAACCTGGATGTCATCAAGTGTGCCGACTATGTCATCGACCTCGGACCGGAAGGAGGCGACAAGGGAGGCAACTTAGTAGTGGCCGGTACGCCGGAAGAGGTAGCCAAATGTGCAGCTTCTTATACGGGACAATACCTGGCCGAGAAACTCAATCCGCAATCTTAACGCATCAAATACATGACTCAAATACTTGAAACCCTATACAGCCAACTGACCGGACATGCCCCCGAAAGTGTGGAGGCACTGCCGGGAGCTGGCTCCAACCGAAGCTATTATCGTCTGAAGGGTAGCCCGACCCTCATCGGGGTGTGCGGTACTTCGCGCGAAGAGAACGAAGCCTTCATCTACCTGTCACATCATTTTCAGGCACAGCATTTACCCGTACCGGCAGTGCATGCTGTTTCCGACGACGGACTCTGCTACCTGCAGGATGATTTGGGCACGGATTCCCTGTTCCAGCTCATCGCCCACGGAAGAGAGACAGGAGAATTTGACGAAACGGAACGGAACCTGCTGAAAAAGGTCATCCGGCTGTTGCCCCGCGTGCAGTTTGAAGGGGCAAAGGGGCTGGATTTCGGGAAATGTTATCCGGCAGTAGAATTCGACCACCGAAGCATTCTGTGGGACTTGAACTACTTCAAATATTGTTTTCTGAAAGCGACGGGCGTAGAGTTTCGGGAAGATTTGCTGGAAGACGATTTCGATGCCCTCTGCCAGACCCTGATGGGAAGCATGGAAACCCAACCGGTATTCATGTACCGCGACTTCCAGAGCCGGAACATCATGGTGAAAGACGGAGAACCTTTCCTGATAGACTTCCAGGGAGGACGGAAGGGACCGATTTATTACGATGTAGCTTCTTTCCTCTGGCAGGCCAAGGCCCACTATCCGGACAGCCTTCGCCAAGAACTGATAGACGAGTATCTGGACGCCCTTCGCCCGTACAAGTCAATCGAAAAGACGGAATTTCTGTCCCGTCTGCGCCATGTGGTATTGTTCCGCACATTGCAGGTACTGGGCGCCTACGGATTCCGCGGGTATTTTGAGAAGAAGGCCCATTTCATTGAAAGCATTCCTTTTGCCATCGAGAACCTGCGCCAGCTGTTGCAGGAAGGCTTCCCGGAATACCCCTATCTCTGCGAAGTATTGCAACGCATGACGGAACTGAAACAGTTTGCCGTAGTCCGCAACCACCGCAACCTGACAGTCACAGTAATGAGTTTCTCCTACCGGAAAGGGATTCCGACGGACGAAAGCGGAAACGGTGGAGGATACGTGTTCGACTGCCGCGCCATACACAACCCCGGACGCTACGAGCAGTACAAGTCGCTCACAGGACGGGATGCACCGGTCATCGAGTTTCTGGAAAAGGACGGAGAAATCACGGAGTTCCTGCGCCACACCGATGCCTTGGTAGATGCCCACGTACAGCGTTTTCTGGAGCGGGGTTTCTCGCACCTGATGATTTGCTTCGGCTGTACCGGTGGACAGCACCGCTCGGTATATTCCGCACAGCATACGGCCGAACACCTATATGAAAAGTTCAAAATCAACGTACACCTGATCCATCGGGAACAACAAATAGACCAATTACTGAAAGCCAAATGAAAGCCATGATATTTGCCGCCGGACTGGGTACCCGGCTCAAACCGCTGACCGACCACATGCCCAAAGCCTTGGTGCCGGTGGCCGGACGCCCCATGCTGGAGCATGTAATTCTCAAACTGAAAGAAGCGGGATTTACTGAACTGGTCATTAACATCCACCATTTCGGGGAACAGATTCTCGATTTCCTGAAAGCCAATCAGGATTTCGGACTGACCATCCACATCAGTGACGAACGTGAAATGTTGCTGGATACAGGAGGCGGAATCAAAAAGGCGGCTACGTTCTTCACGGGAACAGAACCCTTCCTGGTACACAATGTGGACATCCTGTCGAATGCCGATCTGAAAGAAGTCTACGAATTCCATCGGAAGAGCCAGAATCTGGCTACCTTGTTAGTCAGTCCACGCAAGACCTCACGCTACCTGCTGTTCGATACAGACAACCGTCTGCAGGGATGGATTCACAAAGACACCCTGCAAACCAAACCGGAAGGATTGGTATATGAACCGGGGAAATACCGCGAATATGCATTCAGTGGCATCCACGTGATTTCACCGGAATTGTTTCATTACATGGAAGGAGAGCAATGGACCGGCAAGTTCCCCATCATGGATTTTTACCTACACACCTGCCAGCAGCTCCTGCTCGGCGGATACGTGAAGGAAGATTTGCAACTGATTGACATCGGCAAACCGGACACGCTGGCCCGAGCCGAAGAATTTCTACAGCATTAATACCATGTAACGGCACTACCCGTATTGCTTCGCTGGTCCCACTTCAGAGCATCGGTCAGCATACTGGAATTGGCACGGATGGAGAAGTTGTAGGAAGTGAACGGACCGAATACCAATCCACAGCTCATATTGAAACAGTGCAGGTCACGGGTAATGTTCAAGGTGGTCATAGACATTTCCTTGGAAGTAAAGTCGTATCCGGTAGAATACGTCATGTTCCAACGGCTACCGATCTTGAAGTTACCCGACACGTTCAAAGAGTGAGTCAATGAATACGGATAACGCATCTTCTTGATGTTGATATCCTTCGTACGGTCTTCACGAATACTGTAACTATAACTCAAGCTGATGCTCCACGGGAACTTAAAGGCCAGATAACCGTCTGAGTCGACAGAAGCCTTTTCTGTCTTTCGCATATTGGATTTATTGTCCTGTTCTTCGTTTTCCTCCCTATCCTCTTCCTCGTCTTCCGAATCTCCTTTTTTCTTCTTGTTCTTGTCTTCATTCTCATCCTTCTTGCCGAAGAGTTTCTTGAAGGTGTCGTTGTTCAAGGTATAAGAGAACGAACCGCTGTATCCCTGAAAACGTCCGAAACGTCCATAAGACCATTCTGTGCGGTCACCGACCACCACGTTACCTTTCTCATCAAACTGATAAGCATAGGTAGCGAATGACGCATTCATGTTGAACGTATAGCTCTTGGTCAACTTCAGACGGAGGTTCATGCTCAAGTCACTCCACCGTTTGTTGGCCACATCATAAGAAAGAGAAGCTCCCAACTGGTCAATCAGACTGATTTTCTTATAACCCGTGGTATCCTTGTCCGACTTCATCTTCATTTCAAGGTTATTATCGACCGAGAAACTGATGTTCTGCGACATGTTCTTTCCTGGCACCCCATACACAGCTCCTTCATACGGTGAATATTCCACGGTACGTACTTCCCCGTCTTCGTCGGTATAAGTATAGGTATCATAATAGCCATAACGTGCCTTACCGAAATCCGGCGTATACGTATAGCTGACTGTCGGCGTAAAGACGTGACGAATCTGAATTTCCTTGCTCTTCATGAACAACGGCTTGTACATACCATACAATTTGGTGTTCATCTGCAACGCCAGGTTATAGTCGTACACACGGTTAAAGCCGTTCACGGTATCCCGACGTACATGGTCTCTGGAAGCCGGACTCGGGTCGTAACTCTGCTTCACCTTTCGCAAATACCAGCGTTCTGTGTAATTGAACGAAGGCACGATGTTGATGTACTTGAACAAGTTGAAAGTAGCCGAAACTGGAATCTTATGCTGCATACCATTTTCCCACTGGGTCAGCGGCGTCTTGAAAAGCAGGTTGTCCTTCGTACTGATGGAATTCGTGATACTTCCGGTATACTGCAAAGAAATTTTCTCATACCAGCGCTCATCGCCTGCCGCTTTCTTCCGTTTGAACGGATAGATACGGTTCAACGAAATGTTGACATCCGGCAAGGTCATGCTCAAAGAAGAGTCACGCGTATTCTGTGTGATATTGAACGCTCCCGAAATGTTCAAACCGATTTCCGGGAAGTTACGGGAATAGCTCACACTGGAAGCTTTGGTATTTTGAGCATACTGCTGCGGATTGTACAAGCTGGTCAAACTGGAGCGGTCGTAACTACTGGTGGCAAAGTTCACACTGGCCGAGAACGAACTGTTCGGATTGGCCTTGGCATCCTGCCGGTGACTCCACTGGATACGGAAGTCCTTCGACACTGAATAGTCGGGCATATTCTTCTCACCAGTCTTCGTCACCAGGTAACTGGCATTGAAAGAACCGCTGTATTTGTAGCGTTTGTTATAGTTGGATGCAGCTGAAAGTCCCCATGACCCTTTTGTAAAGATTTCTCCCAACACCTTCAAGTCCATCTTGTCGCTGATGGCAAAATAATAACCTCCATCGCGCAGATAGAAACCACGGTTCAGTTCATCGCCATACGTCGGCATGATGAAACCGGAAGAATAACTGCTGTTGAACGGGAAGAAACCAAACGGTACGGCAATGGGCAGTGGCACATCTTCTACCACCAACTGAGCCGGACCGAACACCACATTCTTCTTGGGACGGACCTTCGCCATGGAAAGTTGAAGATAAAAGTGAGGATGTTCATGGTTGTCACACGTAGTATACTTACCATGACGCATATAAATCTCGTCATTGGCTCCTTTTTTACCCTCCTCACTGGTTACGTATCCTTCACCCTGCTGTGTGACAATGTTGTTGATGAATCCTTTCTTCGTCTTGAAATTATAACGCATGATTTTGGATTCATACGGAGTATCTCCGTCCTTGAATACCGGCTTACCACTCTCCACACCCGTTGTATCGGTCACGCCTCTTGCATAGACCGTACTACTGTCCATATTCATGGAGATAATAGCCGAAGTCAGCTCGATGTTCTGGTAATTGACTTTTCCGTCCCCATACAGATGCGCATAGCCTCCTTTGGTAAAGACAATGGAATCACTGGCCTCATAAATGACAGGGGCATCCAGCGGCTCCTTCTTCTTGGCAGTGTCTGCGGCCAAAGTATCTATGCCCAGCGAATCCATCGCCAATGAATCCCGCTGAAGAGAATCGGCTGTCACAGAATTTCTATCCCCTCCCCGCATACGTTTTCCTCTCACGCGCTGCGCTTCGGCATAGAATGAGCAGAAAAAGCCAAAAACAAACAAGGATAGCAGTAAATATATGGTTCTTTTAAATGATGTCATTACCGTTTTCTTACGCAATATGCGGTGCAAAAGTAAGCATTATCCGATAAATAAACGCCAAACCCTTTCTTATTTATGTATTTTTAGTTCTATAAGAAGAGTTTACACCAGGCATCGAAACGGGTGAGACCTTCGTCTCCATGCTTCTCAATGCTCTTCCGGGCCTTCTCCACACTCTTCTCCTTATCCAGTTTGGTCTTGGAATAGAACTTATCGGCAAAACAGATAATCTGTTCTTCCAAGCTGACAGGAATCATATCACGGTGAGGTATCGGCAAGTTCTGATCAATTATGCTCTGCAACGAAAGACCAGCCCCCGTGTGACGCTCACACACTAAGGCATGACGCGGATACCCTTCACGTGCCACTAACTCTGCTCCCAGATAGCCGTGACAGATATAAGGATATTTGCCAAAACAATAAATACCGTCGGCATCGGTCTCGAAAATACCAATGTCGTGCAGCATGGCGGCTTCCTCGATAAAAGTCAAATCTAAATTGAGTTCCGGATGTTTCCGGGCCATGGCCAGTGCCTTGTCGGCGACCGAACGACTATGTACCAGCAGGATGTGTCTCAACTCATTTTCTACAGGATAATATTTATCTATCAATGCAAGTGGATTCATATTAAAGGTGCTATATTTGTAAAACGTCTCACAAATCTATAAAAAATCCATGAGTTACACGAAAAGATTCCGATGGAATTACATACTGACGCTCTGCTGCCTCTGCTTTGGGGCCCTTCAAGGACAAGCTATCGTACGCAACGGGGCCGACCAACTGGATAAATTACTTCCACTACTGGAAGGAAAACGGGTTTCGCTCGTCGTCAACCACACTTCACTTTGTGGGAAAACCCATTTGCTGGACACCCTGTCTACCTACCTCAAAATCGTACAGGTATTTGCCCCGGAGCATGGGTTTCGTGGAAACGCCGATGCCGGAGAAGTGGTCAAAGACGGAAAAGACCTTAGGACGGGAGTCCCCATCCGTTCCCTTTACGGAAAAAACAAAAAGCCTCTTCCCTCACAACTGGCAGGCACGGACGTAATTGTCTTCGACATGCAGGACGTAGGCGCCCGGTTCTACACGTATATCAGTACGCTCTACTACGTGATGCAAGCCTGTGCGGAAAATCATAAGGAACTGATTGTATTGGACCGCCCCAATCCGTGCGACTATGTAGACGGTCCGGTACGCGAAAAAGCCTATAAAAGTTTTGTGGGTATGCTTCCCATTCCGGTACTTCACGGATGCACGCTGGGCGAGCTGGCCCGGATGATCAACGGAGAAGGATGGCTGGGCAACCGGCTGCAATGCGACCTGCACCTCATCCCCGTGGAAGGCTGGAGACACGGACAGCCCTATTCACTTCCGGTCAAGCCCTCTCCCAACCTTCCCAATGACCTATCCATTGCCCTCTATCCTTCTCTCTGCCCGTTTGAAGGGACTTCGGTCAGTGTAGGAAGAGGTACCCTGTTCCCGTTTCAAGTAGCCGGCTCACCCGATTTGAGTAAAGTCTTTTCCTTTCACTTCACCCCCAAAGCACTGGAAGGCTTCGACAAGCATCCCCTGCACCGTGACCGTGCCTGCTACGGAATAGACTTACGTACAACCGGCCAGCTCCCTCAAGGTTTTTCCTTGCAATACGTCATCCAATTCTACCGGGCCTACCAGTCCCTCTATCCGGATGCTGCCAAACGGTTCTTTACCCGTCCCCAATGGTTCGATCTGCTGATGGGGACCTCGCAAGTACGCAAGGACATCCTGCAAGGAAAGGCCGAAACGGAAATCCACCGGAAATGGGAAAAAGAGTTACAACTCTATCGGGCTATCCGTGCAAAATATCTGCTGTATGAATAAAAAAAGAGCGGGCAGCAGTCTCTTCCTGGAAGATTCCTGCTGTCCGCTTCTGTATTCTTTCAATTTCAAGAATTATTTTTTCTTCATTTTCTGCATCATACCGGCCATCTTGCTGCCTGTCACCATCTTCATCATCTTGCGAGTCTGGTCAAACTGCTTCAGCAAACGGTTCACTTCCTGAATGCTGGTACCACTACCTTTGGCGATACGCGTACGGCGTGTACCGTTCAGAATTTCCGGATGAGTACGTTCTTCCGGTGTCATGGAATAAATGATGGCTTCAATGCTCTTGAAGGCGTTGTCGTCAATGTCGATATCCTTGATGGCCTTTCCTACTCCCGGAATCATGGAAGCCAGTTCCTTCAGGTTACCCATCTTCTTTATCTGGTGAATCTGCGTCAAGAAGTCGTTGAAATCAAACTGGTTCTTCTGGATTTTCTTCTGCAAACGCTTAGCCTCTTCTTCATCGTACTGCTCCTGTGCACGTTCTACCAAAGAAACGATATCACCCATACCCAGGATACGGTCGGCCATACGAGCCGGATGGAACTGGTCTACGGCATCCAGTTTTTCACCTGTACCGACAAACATAATTGGCTTGTTGACCACCGTACGGATAGACAACGCCGCACCACCACGGGTATCACCATCCAACTTGGTCAATACTACTCCGGTAAAGTCCAGACGTTCGTTGAACTCACGGGCCGTATTCACCGCATCCTGTCCGGTCATGGCATCTACCACGAACAACGTGGCATCCGGATTGATGGCTTTCTTGATTGCTTCAATCTCGTTCATCATCTGCTCGTCGACCGCCAGACGTCCAGCCGTATCGACAATTACCAAATCGTAACCTTTCGCTTTCGCTTCCTGAATGGCATTCAAAGCAATCTGTACAGGATCTTTGCTGTCCGGTTCGCTGTATACCGGTACTTCTACCTGCTGTCCCAACACCTTCAACTGTTCGATAGCTGCCGGACGATATACGTCACAGGCCACCAGCAAAGGCTTGCGGTTCTTCTTGGCCTTCATCATACGGGCCAGCTTGCCAGAGAAAGTAGTCTTACCAGAACCTTGCAAACCTGACATCAAAATGACAGCCGGACGGTTCTTCAGTTCAATTTCTGCGGTGTCTCCTCCCATCAGGGTCGTCAGCTCATCGTGTACAATCTTCACCATCAACTGACTCGGCTTGACAGCTGTCAAAACATTCTGTCCCAGCGCCTTTTCCTTTACCGTATCAGTAAAATTCTTCGCTACTTTATAATTCACATCCGCATCCAGCAAGGCACGACGGACATCCTTCAAGGTTTCGGCCACATTGATTTCGGTGATTTTTCCTTCACCCTTCAATATCTTAAACGACCGTTCCAGTCTTTCACTTAAATTATCGAACATATATGTTGCTTTTTATTTATTATCAAAATTTTCCAGCGTGCAAAATTACAAAAAAATCAGTATGCTCAAATCTTTTTATTCTGCCATTTTGCTTTTTTCAGATAAATGAGGCTGAAAGTCAGCATCAATATATAATAAATGACCTCGGTAGTGAAACAGATATCCACCGGTGCCTGAAGAATCATGCCTACCCCTACCACATAAAGAGCATAGAATACTTGCACACATACTTCAAGCACCAAGGCAGCCTGTGTGTTTCCCGTACCGGATATGCCATTGAAGTACACATTGGCCAGCGAAGAAATCAGCATGGCCCCACATACCACGTACAATGCCGATACAGACTCGTGCCACAAAGCTTCTTCATTGGTATAAACTGACAGGATACTTTCAGGAAAAGCCACACAAAGTGCCACACACACTACCATAATCAAAAAAGACATGCGAGCTATTTTATGCAGCAACGTCAATACGCCCGCCACTCCTCCTGCCCCAATCAGGTTACTGACCAATGTATTGGCCGAAGTGGAAAGAGCCTGCACGGGTATCAGCAACACGACGTACACACTGCGCACAATGTTGGCGATTGCCAGCTGTCGCTGTCCCAAACGTTCCAGTGCCATGAAGAAGACAAACCAGATGGCCATAGCTAAGAAATACTGCACCATCGTAAAGCAGGAAATGCGAAGAATACGCCACACCATCGTCCAGTCGAACTGCCCGAAACGGTTCAAGCCATATTTTTTCAAATCTACTTTATAATAGGTATATAGCAGGAAAAACACCAGTGAAGAAGCTTCCGCAATAACTGAAGCCAGGGCAGCACCCCGTACCCCCATCTCCGGCAAGCCCAATTCTCCAAAAACCAATCCGTAATCAAGTACCACATTCACCAGTGCCATGACCACCGCGTTCAAAGTCAGTACCTTGGTACGGGTTATCCCGATATACAATCCCCGGAACATGACATTCACGAAGGCAAACAGGAATCCCCAAATGCGCCAGACAAAGAATTCATACGTCGCTTCATAAATGGAATCGGAGGTAATCAGCAATCGAATCAAAGGTTCGGCCGCAAAATACATCAAGACCAGTAAACAGGTACCCATCCCAAGGCTGAAAGCGGAACCTTGCCACATGACCGGTCCCACGGCCCGATAATTGCCTTCACCGTTACGACGGGCTATCAGAATCTGTGAACCGACACTGAATCCAAAAGCAATAGTATACACACAGATATACAACAACCCTCCCATAGCCGATGCCCCCAATGCGACCTCTCCCACACGCCCTAAAAAGGCCGTATCGGTCACGTTAATCACATTCTGGGCCAACAAGCCCAGAAAAATCGGATAGGTCACATGCCAGATTTCTTTATTGGTGTACATACGTCAGGACTTAGAATTGAGTAAAAACCGTATACTTTTGCAAAGATACACATTTCGCACAAGAAGTGAAGGAAAAGGTTAGAAATCGCTCCTCATCAATTTGTTTCAAATAAAACAATTTCATTTAAAATAATTTTTGCACATTTTGTTGGTTACTGAGCAATTTTAAATTACTTTTGCGGCCTATTTCTAACAAACAACCTATAAAACAAATGAAAAAGATTCTTTTCCTCAGTGCAGCGACACTGAGTCTTTCCTTCCCGGCGCTTGCGGGAGATTATCTTACCAATACCAATCAGCATGCCGCTTTCCTCCGTATGGTTGCCAGAGGAGCTTCCATCGATATAGACGGTGTGTACAGCAATCCTGCCGGACTTTCCTTCTTACCCCACGAAGGATTCTATCTGTCACTGACCGGACAAAGTGCCTATCAGACACGCGAAATAAATGCTACGTTCCCACTCTTCCAGCAAACGGACGGCGCCGAAACCAACCGCCAATACAAAGGAACCGCATCTGCCCCTCTTATCCCCAGCTTCCAAGGACTCTATAAAAAAGACAACTGGGTGATTTCTGCCAGCTTCGCCATTACGGGAGGCGGAGGAAAGGCTTCGTTCAGCAACGGTCTTCCCATGTTTGATGCCTTGGCCATGGGAATGATCAGTCAGCAGACAGGAGGGAAAGTCACTCCGCAAATGTACGACATCCACACCGCCATGGACGGCAAGCAGTATATTTACGGACTGCAACTGGGATTAAGCTATAAAATCAATGATTGGCTGAGTGTTTTTGCAGGCGGACGAATGAACTACGTGCAAAGTGGATACGAGGGATACCTGAAAGCGTATATGAAAGAAAATCTGGGTGGCAGCCAACTGGCCAATCTGGAATTGAACTGTGACCAAAGCGGATGGGGACTGACTCCTATACTCGGAATTGATGCCAAACTGGGACGCTGGAATCTAACAGCCAAATATGAATTCAAGACAAACCTGAATATCGAAAACAAAACCAATGTACTGGATGTACCAGCAGGTACTCCAGAGGCCATCATGAAACCCTACGCCGACGGTGAACAGACCCCAAACGACATACCAGCTTTCCTGAGCGTAGCCGCCGGATACGAAATTCTGCCCAACCTTCGTGCTTCAGTAGAATATCATTTTTTTGATGACAAGCATGCAGGCATGCTGAACGACCGACAGAAAACCCTTAAACACGGTACACATGAATACCTGGCAGGCCTGGAATGGGATATCACCAAACGGTTGACTGTCAGCGGGGGGTACCAACGGACCAATTACGGTCTTAGTGATGAATTCCAGACCGACACCAGCTTCTATTGTGATTCCTATTCGTTGGGTTTCGGTGCCAGAATCAACTTCACGCAAGCTTGGAGCATTGATGTGGCTTACTTTTGGACACACTATGACAAGTACACCAAGGAAGTGGACAGCTACAACGGTACCGGCCTTAGTGGTACAGATATCTACTATCGCACCAACAAAGTCTTCGGCCTGAGCTTGAACTATAAATTTTAAACTTTTCCGCTTCGCATCACAGCCATCCAATCCTTTTGATACGAAGCGAAATTTTTATATCCACATTCTCTTTTGAACAAATTGTGACATGATTGTTCATTCCATGAAAAAAAGCCAGTACCCATTTCCTTTATTCTTCACTTTTTATATATTTGTAACCTAATATCCTTACAAACCCTTCAAAAATTAAGCTATGAGCAAAAAACTATCGTGGGTATTCTTATTTACCTTATTAATAAGTGTGGCATTTACCGGATGTACGAAGGAAGATCCGCAAGACAACAACTCTACCACTAACCCATCCGACAATAACGAAGATACAAATGACGATTCGTCACAAAGCATATCCAATGAAACCTATTATGCCAATAAGTTTGGGAAAGATGCTTTGGAGACTTATTATCTATAGAACGAAGAAATTCGCGATGACCTGAACCAATGGAACATTGAAACCAACAACGACCCTATCGGGACATTCGACCGCATAAGATACCACGAAGGAGAAAAATACATAGATAAATGGTCTATGCTGACCAACGATATAACTTCCGTCACCAGTGAAATGAACGGTACAACCACTTCATTTGGATGGAACCTGACTTTTTATGATATGTCAAATCTAGTAAACAGAGAACAATACATAGGGGTCGTCAACTTCGTATACAAAGATTCTCCTGCCGCTAAAGCCGGACTCAAACGAGGAGACATTCTCCTCACCTTAGACGGCCAAATCATTAATTCCAGCAATTACCAGAATCTCTATTATGGCAATACATTGACCGTCACACTCGGACGAATGGACCCGGAAAGTTATACTATTTCCGACCAAAACAAAGAAGTATCACTTACTGCCGTTTCCATGTATGAGAATCCGGTCATTTGCGATTCCATCTATGAATTCAACGGTAAAAAAGTGGGTTATCTGGCCTACACCAGTTTCGATTTTGCTTCCATCCCTCAACTCATCGAAATCAGCCGTAAATTCAAGGCTGAGCAAGTCAAAGAACTCGTCCTGGATTTACGCTACAATGGAGGAGGATATGTGACAACAGAGTAGGTGCTGGCCTCCATGTTTGCCCCACAAGCAGCCGTAACCAACCAAGAAGTTTTTGAGAAAGAAGTGTATAACAAAATCCTGACTCAATATTATCAGGAAGAAGGGATAGATTTTGAATCTCGTTTTGGGACTGATTTTGAGTATCAGGATCAAGACCAAACCGTAAAAGTGAGTACCAAAGATGCCAATATTGGTTTGGAAAAAATTTATGGTCTGATAAGTTCCGGATCGGCATCTGCATCGGAAGCCCTTTTGGGAGGATTGATGCCTTACACGCAGATCGAACTTATCGGAAGTCAATCGCATGGAAAATATTGTACCGGTTTACTCTTTTCAGCCAAAGACTTCTACGTGAAATCGCCTGCCGAACTCAACAACTGGGGAGCCTACGTCATGATAAGTATTTATCAGAACGCATCAGGCGAAACCCCTTGCATGCCCGACGGCTTAACCCCTGACATTGCCATTGCAGACGATCCACGACTACCTTATGTCATAGGCGATGTAAACGAACCTCTCTTGAAACAAGCACTCATCGAAGCCGGACGTACATACGATGAAGGCACAGCATCTGCAAGCCTCAGCCGCAGCATGGATTCCCAGTTCCGTAAACTGCCCCAAATTGAAAGTGCGACTTTCGGGAAACGCATTCTGACATTGCCTTCAAAAGCCACACACAATATACTGTTCAAAACAGGACTTCAATAACACAATCATACTCAAAAAGAAAAATCCGCCGACCAACCTTAAAAGTTAGCCGGCGGATTTTTTCTTCCCGTAAATATACGGATACTTCTCAAAGAATTATTCTTCCCACACCAGATAGGCAGAAATCAGCCAGTGGTTCAATTCATTGCCACTTGCCGGCTGTGCTTCCGGAATACTTACCGTAAAGGTATGCTTACCGGCTTTCAAATCTTTCAGAAAGATTTCTTCCGGCGTTACGTCCGAACCCGGACACCAATTGGAACGAGACAAATCGGAAGAGGCCAAGGGTTCTTCCACTTCTTTGGTTTTATAGCCCTCCTCACTGATATAAGCCGCCAGACGTTTGATCAACCACACTCCCGTAGCCGGATTAAAACGACGGAAAGAAGCGCAATCGTCCCGCCAAGGAATGAAGTTATAAACCTCTTTCCCATCCACAGAGAGAATATTTCGCTTCTGCACAAATTCATCTCCTCCTTCATGGCCTCCATGACCGGTCACAATATATTTCAGACGGACATTCTTTGCATTTTCCGGTAATACGAATTCTGTAGAAACCGACTTACGGGCAAAGATATCCGGATACGTCTGACCGATATAATATACCGTATTCATCAAGGGCTCCACATGACGGCGCACCAGTTTCTCACACGTCACTGGGGTTTCCTTTATCTTCAACTCCATGCTGGCCACATAACCTTCCGTCGTCCAAGTATCAATAAAAATGCCGACATAAGCCTCCCCTTTCAATGCCGGATACAAATCGGTGATATCCTGTTCCCACTGTACACATTTCTCCCATTTGGGTATATAAACCGGACGGCGCTTGCTCGACAACGAATCATCATTCTCACTGAAATGTCCTACCCCGAAAGGTGTCATGAAACGCATCAGTTCAATCGTAGGCAGGTAATCTTTTCCCGGCACGATTCCCACCATATTCTCCAATTTCAAGCTGTCGACTTCCGGAAACTTCTTTTTCCCCTGTGCAATACTCAACAGATTGATGGCAGAATGTTTCGGTATCACGAAGCAAGAACCCGACTTATCCCAGCGGTCGCCATTCGAAGCCAATGTCACTTTCACACTGACCGTCACATCCCGTTGGTAATCGGGAATCTGAATCTTCTTCAGAATGATTCGCCCGTTCACCAAATGAATGACTCCATTTCCATCTGCTGCGGAATAATTGGCATACGTATCCGGTGCGAAATGGATATTCTCCTTATTAAACACCGTCAAGTTCAAATCTCCCTTAGCCGGGAGTTCCTTATGTTCTGCCGCATATACATTCAAGGCCACGCACAAGGAAACAAACATGCTTACTATTTTCATAACTTCTGTAGATATTAATTACTTTCAATGACCTGTCCTGCTCCCCGATACAATTTCACCGGTCCGTCCAACAGTACGGCCACAACGGTTATCTGCGGATCCAATACACGGTCGGGAACCTCAATATACAAATTGCCCGGCACCTCACTCCAATAATTTTTGTTGTATACCTTATAGGACAACATGGCTCCATTACCTACTACCCATACCCGGTTCACCTTATTCATCAACCCTTTTACCTCAATCGGTCCGTTAGGCTTATAGGGCAAATACAAATACAGAATATCTCCACCTTTATTTAAGGTAGTATATCCTTGAAAATGTTCCGTCGGGATGCCCGCACGGGTGTCATAGATGGCTTCTTTGTGCTTCTTGGTCCAACGTCCAAATTCCTTCAGGATGGCTACCTGCTCTTCCGGAATGGTTCCATCTTCCTTCGGACCGATATCCAGCAACAGATTTCCTCCCATGCTCAGGCAGTCAACAAACGTACGCAACAGAATAAAAGGAGATTTATAATTGGTATCAGTATGCTGATAGCCCCATGAATCGTTCATGGTCATGCATAATTCCCAATACTTATCCTGAGGACGCACAATAGGAACCCCCTGCTCAGGAGTGGCATAATCGCCATAGCCCTGAATACGGGAATTGATAATCACATCCTTGTTATCCGACCGCAGCAACTCCACAATTCCCTTTGAATTCCAAGCCTCAGCCGTCTGTTCCCAGTCGCCGTCGAACCAGTACAAATCCGGTTTCCACGTCTTGTTCAATTCCGACAACTGGGCCATGTTGAATTCCACAAACCGTTTCCAGCGTACGGAATCATTTGTATAACGCACATCGGTCCGTGTCATGTTCGGATAATCCGGATGCGACCAGTCCAACAACGAATAATAAAATCCCAGTTTTAGCCCCTGCTTACGGACTTCTTTCACAAAAGGACTGAGCAAGTCCCGTTTAGCAGCCGTTGACTTCACGGTGCTCAACGATCCGGCCTTGGTATCCCACAAAGCCACCCCATCATGGTGCTTGGTGGTAATGACCGTATAGCGTGCGCCACTCTCCTTTATCAAATCCACCCACGCTTTGGGGTCATACTTGGAGGCCGTAAAGCCATCCTTCTGACTCATATACTCTTCATAAGGCAGATACTTGTTGAAAAAAGACCAGCTCTCGGAAACCCCTTTCACTGAATAAATTCCCCAATGGATAAAAATGCCCAACTTGGCATCGGCAAACCACTCCATCCTTTTTTCCTTCTGCACATCCTGCGATACTTTATCCGATGTCTGTCCCCAAACCGGGGTCCCCACAAGACACAAAGACAGCAGGGTCGCAAATAATTGATTCTTCACCATAATAAAAGATTTAAATTAACAATTAACTCCATGAGAACCTGTCCTGCACTTTTACAAGAAAGATCTTGTGTGCAAAAACAACCCATTCCTTCGATTTTCAAAGATACGGATTTATCCGCTAAATTTTGCTCATCAGGAATTTTTCTCTCATTTCATAAACCCAAAACCCATAAAAAAAGCACCATACTCGCTAAAGTATGATGCTTCACTCTAAAAAACAATAGAACTAGCGGAAGCTGGGGGATTCGAACCCCCGGTACGGTAACCCGTACGGCAGTTTAGCAAACTGCTGGTTTCAGCCACTCACCCAAACTTCCAGTAGCTGATGGTAGCGCATACGGGAATCGAACCCGTGTTTCAGCCGTGAGAGGGCCGCGTCCTAGGCCACTAGACGAAAGCGCCATTTCTCTTTCCCGACACAAAAGCGGAAGCTGGGGGATTCGAACCCCCGGTACGGTAACCCGTACGGCAGTTTAGCAAACTGCTGGTTTCAGCCACTCACCCAAACTTCCAAACTTTTTGGGAAAACGCATTTTCTCTCAAATGCGGTGCAAAGATAGAGTGAGTTTTTGAGTTGTGCAAGCTTTTGTAGACTTTTTTTATGAAGCAATCCCCTCCCTATCGAGCCTATTTCTAAATCTCATCTATTTTTGTAATTAATACAAATTAATAATATACCACAAAATAGGTATTGTGCAACAACGGCTTTTTCACTACCTTTGCACACGGTTAGAGAAACCAAATTCACATCACTTTTTAATATTTCAATTTTATGGCAATGAATTTCAAAGAGGGTCGTTGGAACCATGAAATCAACGTGACCGATTTCGTAAAGACAAACATTACGCCTTACGAAGGCGACGCTTCATTCCTAACGGGTCCAACCGAACGTACGAAAGCTGTTTGGAACAAATGCTTGGAAGCGCTGGCAGAAGAACGCGCAAACAACGGAATACGCTCTCTTGACCCATCTACTGTATCCACCATCACTTCTTTCGCACCTGGATATATTGACAAAGAAAACGAAGTCATTGTAGGCTTGCAAACAGATGAAGTTTTACGTCGTGCCATCAAACCGTTCGGTGGTATCAAAGTCGTAGAAAAAGCCTGCCGTGAAAATGGCGTGGAAGTAGACCCTAGAGTAAAAGATATTTTTACCCATTACCGCAAGACACACAATGACGGTGTGTTCGACGCATATACAGAAGAAATCCGTTCATTCCGTTCTCTTGGCTTCCTGACAGGATTGCCCGACAATTACGCCCGCGGACGTATCATCGGTGACTACCGTCGTCTGGCACTCTATGGTCTGGACCGTCTGATTGAAGCCAAACAGAATGACCTGCGTCATCTTACAGGCCCGATGACGGATGCCCGTATCCGCCTTCGCGAAGAAGTGGCAGAACAGATCAAAGCCCTGAAGGAAATCAAAATCATGGGCGAACAGTACGGACTGGAATTGGGACGTCCAGCATTGAATGCACAGGAAGCTGTACAGTGGGTATATATGGCTTACCTGGCTGCCGTAAAAGAACAGGACGGTGCGGCCATGTCACTGGGTAATGTGTCTTCCTTCCTGGATATCTACATTGAATATGATATGACACATGGGCTGCTGGATGAGGCTCACGCACAGGAATTGATTGACCAGTTCGTCATCAAACTGCGTATGGTACGTCATCTGCGTATGCAGGCTTACAACGATATTTTTGCAGGCGACCCGACTTGGGTAACCGAATCTATCGGCGGACGCTTCAATGACGGTCGTACCAAAGTCACCAAGACTTCTTTCCGCTTCCTGCAGACATTATACAACCTCGGTCCTTCACCTGAACCGAACTTGACGGTACTGTGGAGCCCGGAACTGCCGGAAGGATTCAAGAAATTCTGTGCACAGGTATCTATCGACACCTCTTCTATCCAGTATGAAAACGATGACTTGATGCGCGAAGTACGCAACTCAGACGACTACGGTATTGCCTGCTGCGTTTCTTATCAGGACATCGGCCGCCACATCCAGTTCTTCGGTGCACGTTGCAATTTAGCAAAAGCCTTGCTGCTGGCCATCAACGGTGGACGTTGCGAAAATACAGGAACACTGATGGTGAAGGGCATTCCGGCATTGACCAGCGATGTACTGAATTTCGAAGAAGTATTGGCCAACTACAAGAAAGTGCTGAAAGAAATGGCCCGTGTATACAACGAAGCCATGAACATTATCCATTATATGCACGACAAGTACTACTACGAAAAGGCACAAATGGCCTTCGTAGACACCGACCCGGTCATCAACCTGGCTTACGGTGTGGCAGGTATGTCTATTGCCGTGGATTCACTTTCAGCCATCAAGTATGCCAAAGTAACTGCCCGCCGCAACGATATCGGCCTGACAGAAGGCTTCGACATCGAAGGCGAATTCCCTTGCTTCGGTAATGATGACGACCGTGTAGACCACTTGGCTGTCGACCTGATTTACTACTTCGACGAAGAACTGAAGAAACTGCCGGTTTACAAGAACGCCAAACCGACCCTGTCTATTCTGACCATTACTTCCAACGTGATGTACGGAAAGAAAACAGGAGCTACTCCTGACGGACGTGCCAAAGGGGTAGCATTCGCTCCCGGAGCCAATCCGATGCATGGACGTGACAAGAACGGTGCCATCGCTTCATTGAGTTCTGTAGCCAAATTGCGTTACCGCGACTCACAGGACGGTATCAGCAACACCTTCTCCATCGTACCCAAGTCACTGGGAGTAGATATGGAAAACCGTATCGAGAACCTCGTGACAATGATGGATGGTTACTTTGTGAAAGGTGCCCACCACTTGAACGTGAACGTACTGAACCGGGAAATGCTGGAAGATGCCATGGAACATCCGGAGAAATACCCGCAACTGACGATTCGTGTGTCAGGTTATGCCGTGAACTTCATCAAACTGAGCCGTGAGCATCAGTTGGAAGTGATTTCACGCAGCTTCCACGAACGCATGTAATTCGCTAAATAAAGTTTCATTTAGACACAAGTTGCCCCAGCAAAAAGAGGTGGCTTGTGTCTATTATTTTTTATCCACCATGATCAGAGTACATTCATACGAATCATTAGGCACTTACGACGGCCCCGGAATCCGACTGGTAGTGTTCCTGCAAGGATGCAACTTCCGTTGCCTGTATTGTGCCAATCCCGATACAATCGATGCCAAAGGCGAAAGCAAGGAAACCGCTCCGGAAGAAATTCTCAAAATGGCCGTAAGCCAGAAACCCTTCTTCGGGAAAAAAGGAGGCATCACCTTCAGCGGCGGAGAACCTACATTCCAGGCAAAGGCCCTGATTCCTTTGTTTCGCATGCTGAAAGAAGCCGGCATCCACATTTGTGTAGACAGCAACGGCGGCATCTGGAACGAAGATGTCAAGGAACTGTTTTCACTGGCCGACCTCGTTTTATTGGATGTCAAAGAATTCAATGACGAACGCCACAAGAAGCTGACCAGCCGAAGCAATGCACAGACCTTAAAGACCGCAGCCTGGCTTGAAGAAAACCATAAACCCTTCTGGCTTCGCTATGTGCTGGTGCAAAACTACAGCTACTTCAAGGAAGACATCGAAGCATTAGGTGAACATTTTAAAGACTATCAAATGATTGAGCGAGTAGAAATCCTTCCTTACCACACCTTGGGCGTACACAAATATGAGGCCATGAAAATGGATTATCAATTAAAGGATGTCAAGCTCAATACCCAGGAGCAATTAGACGAGGCCAAAGAGCTGTTCAGTAAATATTTCAAGACAGTTTACGTGAACTGACCCCTCTACTCACAAAGGGGTTTCTCCACTCCATCCGGCCATTCAAATCCGATGGATGAAGTGAAAAATGCAAAAAACTGCCTCGAGTTTACCTCGACACGAACGTGACGAGGTCTTGACACGTACGTGCGGAGGTCTCATCACGTTCGTGACGAGAGGTTGACACGTTCGTGACGAGGCATTTATGACGCTGCATTTCAGAGAAAACGTATCAAAATTGAATCAAACCTGAAAGGTAATACTTAAAAAGGCCGTTCCAAACCAAAGTTTGAAACGACCTTTCTTTAAGTCCTCTTGTATGATTCAATCAGAACAACAGCACAGTCAGTTCCCGGGCACCGTGTGCACCCAACACCAAGGCCTGTTCAATATCTGCGGTCTTAGAGGGGCCCGAAATAAAGACCCCATAACCGTATTCACCCGTATCAATTTCCTGATAAGCTTCGTGCATATTGTTGACCAGATTCTTCCGGTCAAGCAAAAGAATCAACGCTTCAGAAATAAAATACACAGCACGCTGCTCTACGTCCTGTTCAATCCAAACCGCTCCATTTTCACAGACTCCTACCCGTCCACGTACTACAGCCAAATCGGTTCCGTCCAGTTCAGCCGAAGAAGCCACATCATCCGGATGGAAAGTGGCGCAGGTAATCTCTTTCAAATTGGATGCAATGCGTTTAGCATCCGGATACAGTTCGTGAATCAACACATTCACATCTTGTCCTGGCTTTACTTCTATCACATGTCCGCCAACCTCGCCCACTGTCTTACAAAACTGAGCTACCGGATCGGCATAAGTAATCGCTTCTTTTTCCAGTGTCGACAAGTCGGGCTTCTCATAACGTACCCGTGTATTCCGACGGATATTCTGTAATATATCTTCTCTACTGCTCATGAATACTTATTTTACTTTACCCTTTTTCCACATATCATTAAAACTTTCCTTGGCAAACTGCGGCATATCGTGCTCTTTTCCCCAGTCGTTCATGCCGTTGTAAACCATCACATGAGGGAATGAATTTACCCATGAAGCATGGCCCAAGGCGAAATTGAACAGGCCCGGATGCTCCATCAGCACCTTCATTCCGCCCGACATCACGCGTTTGGAAGAGCTGGCCACACCCAAGCCATCCAGTTTCTGACGCCAACGGTAAATTTGGTCAGCCAAATCGACTTTTGCCGGACATACGTTCTGGCAAGAATAACACAAAGAGCAGGCCGATACATTGTCGTAATAATGCAACGGAGCCTTCAGCATACCCAAATTGATTCCAATAGGTCCCGGAATGAAATACGTATAAGAATAACCTCCTGAACGACGGTATACCGGACACGTATTCATGCAGGCTCCGCAACGCAGGCAGTTCAACGTCTTCACATGGTCCTGATCGGCCAGAATATTGCTACGTCCGTTGTCTACGATGATGATATGCAATTCTCCTCCCTTACGAGGCTTACGGTAATGAGAAGTATAAGTCGTAATCGGCTGTCCTGTACCCGAACGTGCCAGCAGACGGGTAAATACTCCCAAGGCTTCCCGGTCGGGCACAATCTTTTCCAGTCCGAAAGCGGCAATCTGCAGTTTCGGCTGTGAAGTTCCCATATCGGCATTTCCTTCGTTAGTACATACCACAAACTCACCGGTAGAAGCGACCGCAAAATTGGCACCGGTCATGGCAGCTTCTGCTTCAATAAATTTATGACGCAAGTTCTTGCGGGCGGCATGGGTCAGGTAAGTCTGGTCATTGTTGCCCGGTTCCGTACCCATTTCCTTTACAAACAATTCACCGATTTCTTCTTTCTTGATATGGATGGCAGGCACCACAATGTGACTCGGCTTCTTGTGCATGAGCTGAAGAATTCGTTCGCCCAAATCACTTTCCACCACGTCGATACCCTTCTGCATCAGAAACTCATTCAATCCACACTCTTCGGCCAGCATGGACTTGCTTTTGATGAAGTGATGCACATTGTGTCCGTGCAGAATATTATAAATAATAGAGCAATACTCATCGGCATCCTTCGCCCAATATACATGCGCCCCGTTTGCCTGCGCATTTTTTTCAAATTCCTGCAGGAGCTGGTCGAGGTGACTGTTACTGTACATCTTGATGGCAGAAGCCATGTCACGCAAATGCTCCCATTCCGGTACTTCCCGGCTCATCTTATCACGTTTGGCACGCATCATCCACAACGTCTGGTCGTGCCAAGCTGCCAGTTCCCTGTTTTCCTGAAACTTCTCGGCAGCTTTTGAATGTTTCGTACTCATAATCCTGCTGCTAAAACTTCTACGATATGAATGGTTTTAATGGGTAATTTGTCACGGGAAATGATTCCGTTCTGGTGCATCAGGCAAGAACTGTCCGCACCCACAATGTATTCGGCTCCCGTATCGATGTGACGTTGCACCTTGTCACGTCCCATTTGTCCGGACACGGCATGTTCTTCTACGGCAAACATACCTCCAAAACCGCAACATTCATCCGGACGTTCCGGTTCCACTACCTCGATGTCTTTTACCAGCGACAACAAATCGCGCAGCTTGCTATAATAAGGTATATTCAGTTCACTTGGAGAAGAAAGATGCATCAAGCGAACTCCATGACAACTGTTCTGGATGCTCACTTTATGCGGAAAAGATGCCTTCAAAGAAGTAGGTTTTACCACATCATGGATAAACTCACAAATATCATAGATTTTCTCTTCACTGGCACAACGGTGTGACTCTTTCGCCAACAGATTGCCATAATGGTCGCGTACAAACACTACGCAACTGGCCGACGGGCCTACGATGTAATCATACTGTTCAAAAAGCCGGTCAAAGCGCTTAGCCAGCTCTACAGACTCGTTTTCAAACCCCGCATTTGCCATTGGTTGTCCGCAGCAAGTCTGATCCAGCGGATAATCTACGTCCACTCCCAGACTCTTCAGCAACTTAAAAGAAGCTACTCCCACCTGTGGATAAACGGCATTGATATAACAGGGAATAAATAATCCTACTTTCATATATCTAAATCAGTTATTAGTCTTCTTTCGGTTGGCAAAAGTAAGAGGTTTTCTTCGGATATGAAAATTTTCCCTTGCATTTTGAACATGATTTCAGTTCGGGCAACAAAATGTTACAAATGCGCGCGCCCCGCGAATCACTTCGCAGGGCGCACCCAACTAATAACTAACTTCTTTTACTTTTGTGGTTTACGTAATTTCTATATGACTAACACTGCAAAGATACGGGAATCCGCTTTTTCAGGCAATACCTAAAATTGGGTATTTTAGAATCAGTCCAAACAGCAGGATTCACTTACAGATTCATTTTTACCTCGCTTAATTCCACCAGTTTGTTTACAATGGCATAGATGGTCAATCCGGCAGCCGAATGTATCTGCAACTTTCGGGTGATGTTCCTCCGGTGAGTAATGACCGTATGCACGGAAATATACAACTTCTCGGCAATCTCCTTGTTGGTCATGCCACGCACCACACAGCCCACAATTTCCTTTTCCCGCTGACTCAAGGAATCCGGCTCACTGTCTTCTTCTCCCGCCATATTCATCAGCTGTGAAATCTTGTGCGCCAGTGAATCCACGTCATCAAACAACCCCACGGAATCGTCATATCCTTTCAACTGGCTGGCATCTACCATCGTATAGATCAATGAAACAAATTTCATCGGCGCCTCCGGATACTCTTGCTTGAAAGCGACGACGTCGAACCATCCTCCAAACTGAGGATTTATCACCAATATCTGAGGTCTGTGTGCCTCCATACAATGCCGCAAGCCCTCTTCCGAAGAAATCTCAATAACCTGTATGGGCAAGTCGGGCAGACGTCTTAACACAGACACCAACCCGCTACGGACAATCATCGATTTTTCGGCTACCGCAATGTATATTGTTTCCTGCGATTTCATTTTATTTCTTTTTCAAGCTCCATAATGGCAGGTACAAAGATGTAATCTTCCACCCGGTTGTGTGAAGCCAAATCTTCCTCACAACTAAAAATATCGAACAGTGTGGCATTCAACAGCTGGTTGTCACCGCCCGAAGGATAATATTTGATAATGATATTCTTCAAGTCTGTCAACTTGGCGTTTATCTGGTCGTGATGACGCGCAAACACTCCGATGCTGTAGTCCGGCAAACGCTCTCCCTGCAACAAATGTTCTACATAGATAAACACTTTCTTATTCTCATATTCCATGTGTTTCCGTACCTCGTGTACATAGGCATCGAAAAACTGGACAATAAGAAAAGCCACTTCGTTTTCCGACGAACAGTCGATGGCTTCAATCAGTTTCCGGCGAATGGTGAGCAACTGAAAATCCAGAAAATAAGAATGGGCCCTCTTCAGATAGTCCATCAAGGCAGGAATGGAAAGCCCGCTCAAATGGTCATGGATATGGTTGCTCTCCTCGCCGAGAAAGTTCACTACAATTAAAAACGTATTGCAGTCCACATGGTTCATGGCACAGACCTCCTGTACCGACTTGTCACCGAATCCGAGCGAAACGCCAAAACGGCTCAACACCTGCAAAAGCGCATAATTCTCGCATATCAGGTCGCTCATTTTGTCAGTCGGCTTATACATCCGGGTGGTATGGTTACACATAAATATCGTATTCATTATTTTACGGTGCAAAGTAAAGGAATCCACACAAAAGGTACAATCCCTAATTTTAGGTATATTTCAGCGGTCTTTTTAAGACCGGCAAAGATAAACCGGGACGGCACATTTTCCCAGTCTGAAAATACAAAAATTCTCTAAATAAAAAGAGGAAAAACTACCCCCGATATGCAGAAATAAGTTACCTTTGTTACAGAAACATTAAAATCATTGCATTATGTATACCATACAAGCCAACGCTTCCGGCACACGGAGCATCGAAGTATCTGAGAAACATCTGGAAACTATTGAAAAATATTCCCTCTTTCAACAACTCATCGACAGCAACGGCATCGTAGACGAGACCGTGCTCGACAAGCTGAAGCTGAACATCCGTTCACTGATTGCTTCCATGGAAGAGAACAGCAAGGATTTGCTCGACTTGTGCATCGATGTCATCTACCACAACAACATGAAGGCCTTCGGATTGCACCAGCTCATCCTGCTCTATATCAAATGGGAAAGAGAAAAAGAAGAGAAAGAAGAAGACGAAGAAGAATCTACAGAAAACTCATAAATTGCCTTGAAAGAATACAAGCTGACCGACTGGCTGCCTACCACCAAGAAAGAAGCCGAACTGAGAGGATGGAATGAACTGGATGTGATTATTTTCAGCGGGGACGCCTACGTGGACCATCCTTCTTTTGGAGCTGCCGTCATCGGACGAATGCTCGAAGCCAAAGGACTGAAAGTAGCCATCATCCCCCAACCCAACTGGCGCGACGACTTGCGCGACTTCAAGAAATTAGGACGCCCTCGTCTGTTCTTCGGTGTTTCTGCCGGATGCATGGACAGCATGGTGAACAAATATACAGCCAACAAGCGACTGAGAAGTGAAGACGCGTATACTCCGGACGGACGTCATGACATGCGCCCGGAGTATCCCAGTATTGTCTATACGCAGATTCTGAAGAAGCTGTATCCCGACGTACCGGTGGTTTTGGGAGGTATTGAAGCTTCCCTGCGACGGCTGACCCACTACGACTACTGGGAAGAAAAGCTGCGTCCTTCCATCCTGGTGGAATCGGGAGCGGACTTGCTGATTTACGGCATGGGCGAAAAGCCTATTACGGAACTGAGCGAACGGTTGTTGAAAGTGGAAGGAGAAACGCATGCCGGCGACCTGCCGCACGACATTCCACAGACAGCCTACCTGATTTCGCAGAAAGAAGTAACCAACTTGCCGGAGAACCCCAACGGACAAGGAGACCTTACCTTGTATTCCCATGAGGAATGTCTGAAAGACAAGAAAAAACAGGCACAGAATTTCCGCCACATCGAGGAGGAATCCAACCGTTATGCCGCAGCCCGCATACTGCAACAGGTAGGCAAGCAGACGGTGGTTACCAATCCTCCCTATCCCCCGATGACACAAGGAGAGCTGGACATGTCGTTCGACCTGCCTTATACCCGTCTGCCGCATCCCAAATACAAGAACAAACGGATTCCGGCATACGAGATGATTAAATTCTCTGTCAACATCCACCGGGGATGCTTTGGCGGATGCGCTTTCTGTACCATTTCGGCCCATCAGGGAAAGTTCATTGTCAGCCGGAGCAAGGAAAGCATTCTCAAGGAAGTGAAAGCCATCACCGCAATGCCCGACTTCAAAGGCTATCTGAGTGATTTGGGAGGCCCTTCGGCCAACATGTATCAGATGGGAGGAAAAGATACGTCCCTCTGTCAGCGTTGCAAACGCCCGTCGTGTATCCATCCCAAAATCTGCCCGAACTTGAATACCGACCATCATCCGCTGTTGGAAATCTATCATGCGGTAGACAGCTTACCGGGCATCAAGAAAAGCTTTATCGGAAGTGGAGTGCGTTACGACCTGCTGCTTCACCAAAGCAAGGACGCGAAAACCAACCAGAGTACCAAGGAATATACACGCGAACTGATTACACGCCACGTGAGCGGACGACTGAAGGTGGCACCGGAACATACCAGTGACAAGGTGCTCTACCTCATGCGCAAACCGCCCTTTGAGCAGTTCTATGAGTTCAAGCGTATCTTCGACAAAATCAATAAGGAAGCCGGACTGCGGCAGCAGATTATCCCCTACTTCATCAGCAGCCATCCCGGATGTACGGAAGAGGATATGGCCGAACTGGCCGTCATCACCAAGAAGTTGGATTTCCATCTGGAGCAGGTGCAGGACTTCACGCCGACACCGATGACCGTGTCCACGGAAGCATGGTACACCGGCCTGCATCCCTACACCTTGGAACCCGTCTACTCGGCCAAAACACCGCGTGAAAAACTGGCCCAGCGCATGTTCTTCTTCTGGTACAAGCCCGAAGAGCGTAAAGCCATCATCAACGAACTGCGGAAAATCGGTCGGAGCGACTTGATCAACAAACTATACGGGAAATAAGGAGTCTACGTGGGATTTGTCCGTGTCAGGCATGACGCGGACGAATCTTACGGACCACCGTAGACAACGTTTTCTGAATGGTCTTGGTCAGCACAATCAACGTGACGGCCACTAGAATCAGAAAAATTCCCCAAGCTTCCTGCGCCGTAAACGATTCGCCGAAAATCAAAGCACCGATACAGACAGCCGTCACCGGCTCCATGGCTCCTAAGACAGAGGTAAGCGTACCCCCGATATGCTGTACGGCCAACACCAGCGTAATATTAGAGATGACGGTCGGTACCACGGCCAACAGCACCAGATTCCCTACCGACACGGCATCCGGCACCGGCTGTATTCCTTGATTAGTCAGCGCCTTCACGGCAAACATCACCGTGCTGACAATAAACACATAAAAAGCCAGTTTACGCCCGTTCATATCGTGCAGACGGGATTTGTTGACAGCCACAATGTAACTGGCGTAACATACCGCTGAAAGCAGGACGATAATCACCCCCGACACATCAAACGACAATTCATCTCCTTTCAATGAAAGTTCGGACACTCCGTACACCGCCAGCAGAATGGCAACCCATGTCACCCACGACGCCTTCTCACGAAACAGCATCCACATCAGCATGGTGACGAACACCGGATAGGTGAAATGCAGGGTAGTGGCCACTCCCGCCCCCATAAAACCATATCCCCAGAACAAGAACATGGCCGAACCTGTGTAAAACAATCCTAACAAAAGAAACAGCGGAATATCCCGCAGCTCTATATGAAACGATTCCTTTTTCACCTTCATCATCACCCCCAAAGCAAAGGTGGCAAAAAGGAACCGATAGAAAAGAATGGAATCAAACATCATCCCTTTCCGCATCAGCGGAAGGGTAAACAAGGGAATCAAACCGAATGTCACCGAAGTGGCAAGTCCATAGAAAAATCCTTTCAAGCTGTTCATACTGCGAAATGTAAGAATAAGTGCCGCAAAGGTACACAATTCAGACCGATATACCTAACGCAAAAGAGGCCACAGAAACCTTCATCAGGTTTCTGCAGCCTCTTTCATCTATTTCTATCGCAATAATCAGCGGTCTTTTATCGGCTTGTAGTCCACTTCCTCCAGCACGTTCTTGTAGGCCGGACGGATGATGCGGCGACCTTCGAAGTTCAGCTCCTCAATGCGGTGTGCCGTCCATCCTACGATACGGGCCATGGCAAACAGTGGCGTATAGATTTCATGCGGCAATCCCATCATTTCGTAGATAAATCCCGAATAGAAGTCTACGTTGGAACATACCTGCTTCTTGGTACCTTTCACCTTCTTGAAACATTCTATGGCACGCTGTTCCAACAGTTCCAGGAAAGCAAATTCCTTTTCGCATCCCTTTTCTGCCACCAGCTCGCCGGCCAGTTCCTTCAGCAAGACCGCACGCGGGTCGGAAATGGTGTACACCGCATGACCGATACCGTAAATCAGTCCGCTGCCGTCGTATGCCTCCTTGTTCAACATACGGGTCAGATAGGTATCAATCTCATCCACGTTCGTCCAATCGGAAATCACCTCCTTCAAGTGATGGAACATCTTGATCACCTGAATATTGGCACCTCCATGCAACGGACCTTTCAAAGAACCGATACCGGCGGCGATGCTGGAATAGGTATCCGTACGGGTAGAGCTGGTAACACGTACTGTAAACGTAGAGTTGTTACCACCTCCGTGTTCAGCCTGCAACACCAACAGCAAGTCGAGCATACGGGCTTCCAGCGGCGTATAGTCCTTTTTAATCATATAAAGGAAGTTCTCGGCCAGCGACAGGTTCTCGTGCGGGTGACGGATATGCAAGGAACGTCCGTGTATGCTGTGACGATAAATGTTGTAAGCATACGCAATGATGGTCGGGAACTTCGAAATCAGCTCGATGGACTGACGCATCAGGTTGTCGCGTGAGATGTCATCCGGATTCGGGTCGAACGTATACATCTCCAGCACACTACGCGCCAGGATGTTCATGATGTTCTGACCTTCCAGGTCGATGATGTTCATCGTGGTCTTCTTGTCGAGCGGCATGTTGTCATTAATCAGTTCCTTGAACGAAGCCAGCTGTTCACTGTCCGGGAGCTCTCCCGAAAGCAACAGATAAGCCACTTCCTCAAAGCCGAAACGTTTCTCGCGCAACAGCGCATGCGCAATGTCATCCAGGTCGTATCCACGATAAAACAACTTGCCCGGAATCGGCTTCAGTCCCTGGTCGGTACGTTCATACCCTACCACATTACCAATCTTCGTCAGTCCCACCAGTACTCCCGTACCGTCTTCATTACGAAGACCACGCTTCACGTTGTACTTTGTAAACAGTTCATTGTCTATACGGCATGCCTGCTTGGCACATTCGGAAAGCTTGTAAACGATATATTCCTTTTTCATAAACTTCTCTTTTATCCATTAATCACTCCGACAAAAGAACCGTCTGCTCTTACAGCAGTTCGACGATTCGCTGTCCAAAATCCTTTGTTCCCAGTGCGTTTCCTTTCGGCATGAAACGGGCCAGATCGGCCGTGGCTTCTCCGTTGGAGAATGCTTTTTCCAATGCATTCACAATCAGCTGGGCAGCTTCTTTCCAACCCATGTATTCCAGCATCATCACCGATGACAACAACAGGGAGCAAGGATTGACCACATCCTGTCCGGCAATGTTCGGTGCCGTACCGTGAGTCGCCTCAAAAATAGCATGTCCGGTCTGGTAATTGATGTTGGCACCCGGTGCGATACCGATACCGCCCACCATGGCAGCCAGCTGGTCGGAAATATAATCTCCGTTCAGGTTCAATGTCGCAATCACGGAATATTCTTCCGGCAGCAACAGCGTATTCTGCAGGAACGCATCGGCAATGCAGTCCTTTACTACCAGTTTGCCTTCATTAAGGGCCTTGGCTACGGCAGCCTTGGCAGATTCCTCGCCCAAGTCTTTCTTCAGACGGTCATACTCGTTCATGGTGAAAGTACGATCCTTGAATTCCGTTTCAGCCACTTCGTATCCCCAGCGCTTGAAGCCTCCCTCGGTAAACTTCATGATGTTTCCTTTATGTACCAGTGTCACTGAAGGCAGTCCGTTGTCCAGTGCAAACTGAATGGCCGCACGTACCAACCGCTGTGTCCCTTCCTTCGATACCGGTTTCACGCCGAATGAAGAAGTTTCCGGGAAACGCACCTTGGTGACGCCCATCTCGTCGTGCAGGAATTTATAGAACTTCTGCGCTTCCGGAGTGCCCTGTTCCCACTCGATACCGGCATAAATATCCTCTGTATTTTCACGGAAAATATACATGTTCACCTTATGAGGCTCTTTCACCGGAGAAACCACACCCTTGAACCAGCGTACCGGACGCAGACAGACATACAAGTCGAGGGTCTGGCGCAGCGCCACATTCAACGAACGGATACCTCCGCCTACCGGAGTGGTCAGCGGCCCCTTGATACCTACCAGATATTCCTTGAATGCATCCAGCGTAGCCTGCGGCAACCATTCACCTGTCTTTTCAAAGGCCTTACCCCCTGCCAGCACTTCTTTCCACTCAATGCTGCGCTTGCCCACGTAAGCCAGCTCTACCGCTGCATTGACAATTTTCTGACATACCGGAGTAATTTCAGCACCTACTCCATCTCCTTCGATAAAAGGAATCACCACATTGTCGGGAACCATCAGTTTCCCGTCTTCCATATACATCTTGCTGTTACTCATATCTCTCTTATTTTTTAAAGGTGTTCAAGGCAGAACCTGCTTTGAACCAGTTAATTTGCATTTCATTATAGGTGTGAAGCACTTCGAAAGTCTCCGTCGTGCCGTCATCGTGCGTCAGTACGGCATACAGCGGATGTCCCGGTGCAAAATGCTGCAATCCCAGAATGGAAATCCGGTCGTGTTCACGCACCTTGTCGTAATCATCCTTGTTGGCAAAAGTCAGCGCCAGCATACCCTGTTTCTTCAGGTTGGTTTCATGGATACGGGCAAAGCTCTTGGCCAAAATCACCCGCACGTTCAGGAAACGCGGTTCCATGGCCGCATGTTCCCGGCTGGAGCCTTCTCCGTAGTTTTCTTCCGCTACGACGATAGAACCCATGCCTTTTGCCTTGTATTGTTTAGCTACCGCCGAAACCGCTTCGTATTCACCGGTCAGCTGATTCCATACGCAGTTGGTCTTGCCGTTGAAGGCATTGACTGCGCCCATCAGCATGTTGTCGGAAATATTTTCCAAGTGCCCACGGAAGCGCAACCACGGTCCGGCCATCGAAATATGGTCGGTCGTACATTTACCCTGCGTCTTAATCAGCAGCGGCAATTCCAGGAAATCTTCACCGTTCCATGGAGCAAACGGTTCCAGTTTCTGCAAGCGCTGGGAATCCGGCTGAATGGTGACTTCCACTTTCCCTCCGTCGGCTGAAGGAGCCACATACCCGTTGTCATCCACCGTAAAGCCCTTCAAAGGCAAAGTTTCTCCCATAGGAGGATCCAACTTCACGGCTTCACCCTTTTCATTCGTCAAGGTATCCGTCAGCGGATTGAAGCACAAATCCCCTGCAATGGCAAAGGCTACCGCAATTTCCGGTGAAGCGATGAAGGCATGCGTATTCGGATTGCCATCAGCACGTTTGGCAAAGTTACGGTTGAACGAAGTCACGATAGAATTGGCCCGCAACGGATCATCAGTCACACGCTTCCACTGTCCGATACATGGACCGCAGGCATTGGTCATCACCACGCCACCGATACTCTTCAGGTCTTCAATCATGCCGTCGCGCTGAGCCGTGCAATACACCTGTTCGGAACCCGGGTTGATAATCAGCGAAGCCTGCATTTTCAGTCCCTTCGCCTTTACCTGACGGGCTACCGAAGCCGCACGGCTCAAATCCTGATAAGAAGAGTTGGTGCAGGAGCCAATCAATCCCACTTCCATCTTCTGCGGGAAACCTTCCTTCTTCACACGGGCCGCAAACTCCGAAATCGGACAAGCCGCATCGGGGGTAAACGGACCGTTCATATAGGGTTCCAAAGCTGAAAGGTCGATTTCAATCAACCGGTCGTAATATTTCTCCGGAGCCTGTGCCACTTCCGCATCCGCTTGCAAGTCGGCCGCATTGGCCTCAGCCAGTGAAGCAATCTCCTCACGGCCAGTCGCACACAGGTAGCGTTTCATTTCCTCATCGTACGGGAAAACCGAAGTCGTGGCTCCCACTTCCGCTCCCATGTTGCAGATGGTAGCCTTTCCGGTAGCCGACAACGAATGCGTACCTTCTCCAAAATATTCGATGATGGCATTGGTTCCCCCTTTTACGGTCAGAATGCCTGCCAGCTTCAGAATCACATCCTTCGGCGAAGCCCAACCGTTCAGTTTACCGGTCAGCTTCACACCAATCAGTTTCGGCATCTTCAGTTCCCATTCCATGCCGGTCATCACGTCCACCGCGTCGGCACCACCTACGCCAATGGCAATCATTCCCAAGCCACCCGCATTCGGCGTATGAGAATCGGTACCCACCATCATTCCGCCCGGGAACGCATAGTTCTCAAGCACCACCTGATGGATGATTCCTGCTCCCGGCTTCCAGAAGCCGATGCCGTATTTCGAAGCCACACTCTTCAAGAAGTCATATACCTCTTTATTTGTAGTACAAGCGGAAGGCAAATCCTCTTCCACTCCTTTATATGCTTGAATCAAATGGTCGCAATGTACAGTGGCAGGCACTGCCGATACAGATTTTCCGGCATTCATAAACTGCAGCAACGCCATCTGTGCCGTAGCATCCTGCATGGCCACCCGGTCGGGACGGAAATTGACATACTCTTCTCCCCGACGGAACGGAGCCATCGTGTGCTCGTCGTACAAATGGGCATACAATATTTTCTCGGCCAAGGTCATGGCACGTCCCAGTTTCTTCCGGGCTTTTCCTACTTTTTCCGCATACGACGCATAGAACGTCTTCTGCATTTCCATGTCATAAATCATCTGAGCAATCCTTTTTATAACTTAGTGCGCAAATATATCGAAAATAAACCACAAAATTGTCTTTAAAAGTGATAAAAAAACAACAAACTGCTATTTATTGTTACATCTTCTTGACAATCTACATATTCAAAGAAGAAATTCCAGCCGTTTTTTGGCAGACACATCTGCAAACTGAAAAATACTTACATATTTTTACTATTCTCTCTCACAGAACTGGAATTTCCAGCAATATACGATGAGAATCTGACAAATGCAAGCATCTTAATCAAAATATCTACTTATCCGATTTATGTTTCCCGTGCGGGAAACATACGTTTTCCTAAGCAGAAACGTACGGTTCCGCCAAGGGAAACGTAGGGATCCGCCAGCAGAAACGTAGGGATCCGCCAGCAGAAACGTAAAAAAGAACGAGACTTTTTACGCATTATTTCATTATAGTTTCAAATCATCCTATCCATCAGCCACATTATCCGCCTTTTCAGCCACTGGAATCCATTGAATTTTATGTGGTTATTCCAAAGATTTTTTGTAAGTTTGAGGAAACTCTTATATCAAGATATTATGGAAACATCCCTCTTCTGGCTGATACCGGCCGCATCGCTGCTGGCATTGGCACTTGCCGGATATTTCTACCGGCAGATGAAACAGGAAAGCGAAGGTACTCCTGCCATGGCACGCATCGCTTCGTACGTGCGGCAAGGAGCCATGTCGTACCTGAAACAGCAATATAAAATCGTCACAATTGTGTTTATCGCCTTGGCGGTGCTGTTTGCCATCATGGCCTACGGGTTCAACCTGCAAAACCACTGGGTTCCTGTGGCCTTCCTGACGGGAGGATTCTTTTCCGGCCTGTCGGGTTACCTGGGCATGAAAACGGCTACCTACGCTTCGGCACGCACGGCTCATGCGGCCCGGAACTCCCTGAACAAAGGCCTGAAAGTAGCCTTCCGCAGCGGAGCCGTCATGGGGCTGGTAGTGGTCGGACTGGGATTATTCGACATTTCTTTCTGGTACCTGTTGCTGGAACAATGCATCCCGGAAGATGCCCTGAATCCGACGGCCAAACTGTGCATCATTACCACCACCATGCTGACCTTTGGTATGGGAGCCTCCACACAGGCCCTCTTTGCCCGTGTAGGAGGAGGCATTTACACGAAGGCAGCCGACGTAGGAGCCGACCTGGTGGGGAAAGTGGAAGCGGGTATCCCGGAAGACGACCCGCGCAACCCGGCGACCATTGCCGACAACGTGGGCGACAATGTGGGCGATGTAGCCGGAATGGGAGCCGACCTCTATGAATCTTATTGCGGGTCCATTCTGGCCACAGCAGCCTTGGGAGCGGCGGCCTACATCGGGACCGGCGATACGGTCATGCAGTTCAAGGCAGTCATTGCCCCGATGCTGATTGCAGCAGTCGGTATCCTCTTGTCCATCATCGGTATCTTTGCCGTACGTACCAAAGAAGATGCAGGCATGAGGGAACTGCTCCGGGCCTTGTCAACGGGTACCAACCTCAGCGCGGGACTGATTGTCATCGCTACGTTCGTGATTCTTTGGCTGTTGCAGCTGGAGAACTGGCTCTACATCTCCTGTGCCGTTGTCATCGGACTGGTGGTCGGAGTCATCATCGGACAATCGACGGAATTCTATACCTCTCAATCCTACAAACCGACCCGGAAACTGGCGGAAAGCGGAAAAACCGGACCGGCCACGGTCATCATCTCGGGTATCGGACTGGGCATGGTATCTACCACGATTCCGGTCATCGCCGTCGTGGCTGGTATCATCCTGTCCTACTGGCTGGCCTCGGGATTTGACTTCACAAACATCAGTATGGGACTCTACGGCATCGGCATTGCAGCGGTGGGCATGTTGTCTACTTTAGGTATTACCTTGGCTACGGATGCGTATGGCCCGATAGCCGACAACGCCGGAGGCAATGCCGAGATGAGCGGACTGGGAGAAGAAGTACGCAAACGCACCGATGCGCTGGATTCCTTGGGAAACACCACGGCAGCCACCGGAAAAGGATTTGCCATCGGCTCGGCAGCCCTGACCGGACTGGCCCTGTTAGCTTCTTACATCGAAGAAATTCGTATCGGACTGGAACGCATCGGTACGACCATACTGGAACTGCCCAACGGACTGGAAGTAGTCATTCACGAAGCCGGATTCACGGATTTCATGATGTACTACGACGTCACACTGATGAATCCGAAAGTGCTGTCTGGAATGTTCATCGGCAGCATGATGGCCTTCCTGTTCTGCGGACTGACCATGAATGCGGTGGGCAGAGCGGCAGCCCACATGGTAGAAGAAGTGCGCCGGCAGTTCCGGGAAATCAAAGGGATTCTGGAAGGCAAGGCGGAACCGGATTATGCGCGCTGCGTACAAATCTCCACATTAGGTGCCCAGAAAGAAATGGTATTCCCTTCCCTGCTGGCCATTATCGCCCCCATTGTGACGGGACTGCTGTTCGGGGTACCGGGCGTCATCGGACTGCTGATAGGGGGATTGTCATCGGGCTTTATTCTGGCCATCTTCATGGCTAACTCCGGCGGTGCCTGGGACAATGCGAAGAAATATGTGGAAGAAGGCAACTTTGGCGGGAAAGGCAGCGAAGTACACCGAGCCACCGTGGTAGGTGATACGGTGGGCGACCCGTTCAAGGATACTTCCGGCCCGAGCCTGAACATCCTCATCAAACTGATGAGCATGGTGGCCATCGTCATGGCCGGACTGACCGTCTCCTGGAGCTTGTTCTAAGCAGACTCTCCAGTAGCAATTATAGAAATGTAACCTCCATTAGAAGATTGGAAACTGAATAATAACCACACAAAAAATCTCCTGCTCAGCCTCAGTTCATGCGAACTTTCCGGCTGAAAGCAGGAGATTTTTTACTTTATCTTTACAGACAGTTCTTTTTCCTAAAGTTCATCTTTCCCCAGCACACGGCAATGATGCGCTTCGAGTACCTTCAGACAATGCTCCATGTCATTGGGTTTGATGACCACATGGGCCTGGTCGGCCTGGGCAAACGCATACATGTATTCAATAAAAATCTGCTCTTCAGCCAAATATTCCAATACCACAGCCAGCGAACCGGGTACATTGTCACACGACAGACAGACCACATCGGTCGACATCACGGCAAAATCTTTGGCTCGGAGCACCTCGACTGCCTTCTCCACATCGGAAACAATCAAGCGTAAAATGCCAAAATCGGTAGTCTCGGCCATACTGAAGGCATGCATATTGATACCGTTTGCTCCCAACGCATGCACCACGTCATTGATTCTTCCGGTCTTATTTTCCAGAAAAACGGATAATTGTTTGATTATCATAGATTCATTTCTTTAGTTACACCAATACTCGGTTATCAATCACACGTTTGGACTTTCCCTGGCTACGGGCTATGCTGTTCGGTTCCACCAGTTTGACTTCCGCACTGATAGAGAGCACACTCTTCAAGCGGTCGGAAAGGGTCTTCTTCAGCTTCAGCATGGAACCAATGTCGTCACTGAAGAAATCGCGACGGACTTCCACCTGCACTTCCAACGTATCGAGGTTGTTCTTGCGGTCGACCACCAGCAGATACTGCGGTTCAAATTCCTTCATGCCCAAAATCACACTTTCCACCTGCGATGGGAAGACATTGATACCCCGGATAATCAGCATATCGTCGCTTCGACCCATAATCGGCGTCATACGCACGCTGGTACGTCCGCAAGGACACGGGTCAGCAATCAGAGAAGTCAGGTCTTTGGTACGGTAGCGGAGCAGCGGCATGCCCTCCTTGGTCAATGTGGTAAACACCAGCTCTCCCTGCGTACCATACGGCAAGTTCTGACACGTCACAGGGTCAATGATTTCCGGATAGAAATGGTCTTCATTGATATGGGAACCATACTGCTCCTGACATTCGTAGGAGACGCCCGGCCCCATAATCTCGCTCAACCCATAAATGTTGTAGCCCTTCAGTCCCAAACGAGCCTGGATTTCCTGACGCATGTTTTCCGTCCAAGGTTCTGCTCCGAAAGCACCAATACGCAATCCCAGTTCTTCCTTGCGGATACCCATCCGTTCCACCACCTCTGCCAGATACAAGGCATACGAAGGCGTACAGGCAATGCCCGTGATATGCAAATCCCGAATCAGGCGTACATGCTTTTCCGTATTTCCCGTAGATGCCGGAATCACGGTTGCTCCTAAATTTTCTACGCCATAGTGCGCTCCCAGTCCGCCGGTAAACAGACCATATCCGTAACTCACGGAAAACGTATCGTCACGAGTTACGCCGTATGCCGAAAGACAACGTGACATCACCTCCGACCAGATAGACAAATCGCGGCGGGTATATCCCACGATGGTCGGGTTACCAGTCGTTCCGGAAGAAGCATGCACACGCACCACTTCCGAAAGAGGAGCTGCCATCAGCCCGTACGGATAATTGTCCCGCAAATCCTGTTTGGTGGTAAAAGGCAGTTTCGTGATGTCCTCAATTTCCCGGATGTCATCGGGCGTGAGGTCCATCTCCTGCATCTTGTGCCGATAGAAAGGCACATTATGGTACACATACTGCACCAGTTTGCACAAACGTTTCCCCTGTAGCTCACGCATCTGTTCACGCGGCATACATTCTTTGTTCGGATTCCAAATCATAGTGTGTTTTTCTTTATTTCAGTAATAGTTTGGTTATTTTCCCGACACAGGATGGTCTTCCTGAAAAGCCTTCATCCGTTCTTCCAGCACCGGATAGAGCTCCTCCCGCATCCGGGAAGTACAGGCTCTCACACCCTGCTGTTCACTGCCCGTCGTCGACAGAGAGATACTGCTCACCCCGTACATCATCAGTTCACGGAGCAACTCGCCACCCGTCAGTTCGGGATAGCCCAAGGTAAAGAAAAAGCCATCACCCACCTGCTGGGTCACATCCTTATCATATACCACCGAAAAGCCATGAGCGGTAAAAATCTGCTTCATCCGGCGGGCGCGCCGTTCATACTCACGGACGTCTTCCACAAAATTGATTTCACCGGTAATGGATTTTTCCAGCATCTCTGCCATGGCATACTGGGTAGTGGCCGTGCAGCCGGAAGTAATCATATACAGGATAGAAGCGATGAAGGTCGGCCCGAACACCCCTGAATCCTCATAACGGGAAGCCAAGGCCGGATACTGCGTATCGAACAGCTTATCGGACACACAAGCCAAAGCAATGCGCTGTCCGGCATAGCTGAAAATCTTGGAGGCAGACAACATGAGAATATAATTGTCGGTATAACGGGCCACCGTAGGCACGAAAGGAGGCTGATAAGGACGGCCGAACGCATGGCGGAAGTCCATACAGAAATATGCCTGGTCTTCCATCACTATCACATCATACTGCGTAGCCAGTTCCCCGATGATTTTCAGTTCACTTTCTTCCAAGCAAATCCAAGCCGGATTGTTAGGATTGGAATGGACAATGGCCGCAATATCTCCTTTGGAAAGGAAACTTTCCAGTTTGGCACGCAACGGTTCTCCCCGGAAATCATGGATATCAAACGACTCCCACGCAATGCCTAAAATGCGCAACTGGGACTTCTGTATCGGGAAACCCGGGTCGATGAACAGCACCTTGTTTTTCCCGGGAATCCGCTGGGTACAGGCGATAAAGGCACCGAAAGAACCCGCTACCGACCCCGTAGTGGGTACACACGCCCGAGGAGAAATATCCACATCAATAAATGCCTTTACAAAACGGGAAGCAGCCTGTTTCAGCTCCGCCACACCGGCAGCAGCCGGATACTGGGAACCGACTCCCCTGTCAAGCGCTTTTTTCTCGGCTTCAATGCCTACCTTGTTCGCAGGAAGACCGGGAGACCCCTGATCCATCCGGATAAATGGAATACCCGTAAGTTCTTCCAGACGGGACGCCACCAGCAACACATCGCCGATGGTTGCATTGGACAAATCGGCCACCTTCATCTCTTTGGCCACAGAATTGACCAGTTCTTCACTAAACACGCAACTCATAAGCCCTTAGAATTTCAATTGTTTCACATATTCATGACCGATATCAAAGGCCTTGTAGTTCATTTGGACCACCTCTTCGCCTTTCGAAGCAAAGATACGCCCCACACTTTCCCGCAGCACGTCTGCATTCAGGATTTTCAAGAAAGGTGCCGCCGCGCCCAACAAGATGACATTGGCCGACCTGGGTATCTGGTTTTCCTTTGCCAGATTCTCTACATCCAATACCACCACATGCGGCTGCGCATGGAGTTCCGCCTTCAGTTTTTCGTCTTCCGGGTAATTGGGAATGTTCTTGAACGGAGTAGCCGAAGTGATAATCCACCCGTCTTTCGACAAATACGGAAGATAGCGCAGCGCCTCCATTGGCTCCAATGAAATAATCATGTCTGCCATACCCAACGGTATCAAATCGGATGCAATCGGCGCCTCCGACAAACGCAGATTCGACTGCACATCGCCCCCTCGCTGACTCATTCCATGTACTTCAGCCTGTTTCAGGTTCAACCCTAAATGCAGGGCTGCCTCACCAATAATCGTGGCAATAGACAGAATTCCCTGTCCGCCCACTCCAGAAAGTATGATATCTGTTTTCATTGTTTCTTTGCTTTTTGCTGTTTCAATTTCCGGTTCAACGTCTGCATACATTCCCTACGCGGAATAATGACAGACACCCCCTTGTATTCTATCTCTTCCCGAATGACCCGGGTAATTTCTTCCATGTTCTTGGGAAGAGGAACCACTACCCGGACATGCTCCGGCTCCACTCCCAATCCCAAACAGATGGCTTCAAATTTGTTGGTACCGGCTGAATCCTGTCCTCCGGTCATGGCTGTGGTTAGATTGTCGGAAATGACGACCGTAATGTTCGAATGGTCGTTCACCGCATCCAGCAGCCCCGTCATTCCGGAATGGGTGAAAGTGGAATCCCCTATCACGGCAATGGAAGGAAACAGTCCTGCATCGGCTGCTCCTTTGGCCATCGTGATGGAAGCTCCCATATCGACACAACTACTCAATGTACGGAAAGGTGGAAGTGCCCCCAATGTATAGCAACCGATATCTCCGAAAATCTTTGCATCCGGATATTCCGCAGCCACCTTATTCAAGGCATCATATACATCACGGTGTCCACATCCCTTGCACAAGGCTGGCGGACGAGGAACTACCTGCTGGGCAGCCGCATAGGCCTGTCCACTCGGCAAGCCCAAGGCCTGACGGACATTATCCGGTGTCAGTTCTCCGGTGCGGGGTAACTCACCGCTTAAACGGCCTTTCACTACATATTTAGAAGGAAGGATACCTTTCAGCTGTTCTTCCACAAAAGGCTGTCCGTCTTCTACCACTAAAATCTCTTTGCAAGAGTCTGCCAGACGAGTCAAGGCTTCTACCGGCAAAGGATATTGTGAAATCTTCAGTATGGGATAAGGGCATCCTTCCGGAAAGTTTTCCATCACATAGTTGTAACCGATGCCACAAGCCACAATGCCTTTCTCAGCCATCCCTTCCTGCATGCTTAGCTGGTTATAGGCAGAACGTTCAGACTCAGCCTCCAGTTTCTGCTGATTCTCGATGACTTCCACATAACGACGACGGGCATTTCCCGGCAACAGCACCCAATCGGAAGGTACAGACTGACGTCCGGTACAAGTGACTTCCTTTCCAGACGCAGCGACTTCTACTGCTGCACGGGAATGGGCCATTCGGGTGGTAATACGCATCAATACCGGTGTACGCATCTGCTCCGAGAGGTCGTATGCATACGCCATCATATCGTAGGCCTCCTGCTGGGAAGAAGGTTCCAGTATCGGAATCAAAGCAAACTTGCCATAAAAGCGAGAATCCTGCTCGTTCTGAGAGGAATGCATGGTAGGATCGTCGGCAGCCAAAACCACCACACCTCCATTGACACCCGTAATGGCTGAATTGACAAAGGCATCGGCACATACATTCATTCCCACGTGTTTCATGCAGACCAGTGCCCGCTTCCCCACATACGAAACGCCCAAAGCAGCTTCCATAGCCGTTTTCTCATTGGTGCACCAACTGCTGTGCAATCCACGTGCTTTCGCTATCGGAGATTCCTGTATATATTCGGTAATTTCAGTCGAAGGAGTACCCGGGTAGGCATAGACTCCCGAGATTCCCGCATGAAGGGCGCCCAGCGCTATCGCCTGATCACCCAACAACAAAAGTTTATGATTGTCTTTCATAAATATTAAGAAGTTAATTCAATGTAAAAGAATCTGCATCATTCAGTACCGGGAACTTTTTCCGGAAGGCTTCCAGCTCTTCCATGTCAATGGAGACCTCAATCTGTCCCTGTTCTCCGTCGGCACACGCCGCAAGGGTCCGTCCATACGGATCAATGGCTGCCGTACCGCCACAATAGTCACAATACGGGTCCTTTCCCACTCGGTTTACGCCCAATACATAGCACTGGTTTTCAATGGCTCTCGCCCGCAACAAAGCCTTCCAAGCCCCCACTCTGGGAGAAGGCCAGCTGGCTACATACAACGCTACATCGTAATCGCCCCGATTCCGGGACCATACAGGGAACCGTAGGTCATAGCATACTTCCAGCAAGAAACGTACCCCGCGGAAATTCACCACTACACGCTCCGTACCGGCCGTATAATGCTTGTCTTCTCCTCCATACGTGAACAAATGCTTTTTGTCGTACCATTGCACCTTCCCATCGGGATGCACAAAGAAGAAACGGTTATAGAATTTCCCGTTTTCCTCAATAGAGATACTGCCGGCAAGGGCACAATCATGTGCACATGCCGTCTGCTTCATCCATTGTAAGGTAGGACTTTCTACAGGCTCCGCAATACCTTCCGGTAACGTACAAAAACCCGTGGAAAACATTTCCGGAAGCACAAACAAATCGACTTTATCGTAACGATCAATGACCTTTCCCATGTAAGCCACATTGGCTTCAGGGTCAGCCCAGCAAATATCTGTCTGCAATAAGATTATTTTCATGCTTTTCATTCATTAGAAACGCCCAAAGGTAACGATTTAATTACAGAAAGCAAATTTTAGCTTCAAAATACTTCTATATAAAAACAAAATGTACATTTTTGAAATTTCTCATTCATAATCCCTGTTTTTTCACCGATTTCTTAATAACTTGGCTATTCTCAGGCTTTTTATTCTAAAAGAACCTTATATATAGAGGTAGTTTGCAAAATGTTTTTTATTTTTGTAGCCAAAATGAGTTAATATACTAACAAATGAACGTATTAGAATTAAGCGAACAGGAAATTATCAGACGTAACAGTCTGAATGAGTTAAGAGCAATGGGGATTGACCCATACCCTGCTGCCGAGTATGTAACCAACGCTTTTTCGACTGACATTAAAGCCGAATTTAAAGACGATGCGGAACCTCGCAAAGTGTCTGTAGCCGGTCGTATCATGTCTCGCCGCGTCATGGGTAAGGCATCCTTCATTGAATTGCAAGACTCTAAAGGTCGTATTCAAGTATATATAACCCGTGACGACATCTGTCCGGGAGAAAACAAAGATTTATACAATGTTGTTTTCAAACGTTTGCTGGACTTGGGTGATTTCATCGGAATTGAAGGCTTTGTATTCCGCACACAGACAGGAGAAGTTTCCATCCATGCACAGAAACTGACAGTGTTGTCCAAATCCATCCGTCCGCTTCCGATTGTGAAATACAAAGACGGAGTGGCATACGACAAATTCGAAGACCCGGAACTCCGCTACCGCCAGCGCTATGTAGACTTGGTAGTCAACGACGGAGTCAAAGATATTTTCCTGAAACGGAGCAAAATCTACAATGCCATGAGAGAATATTTCAATTCCAAAGGCTATGTGGAAGTAGAAACTCCGATTCTTCAGTCCATCCCGGGAGGGGCTGCGGCACGCCCGTTCATCACTCACCACAACGCACTCGACATTCCTTTGTACATGCGTATTGCCAGTGAGCTGTACCTGAAACGACTGATTGTAGGTGGTTTTGAAGGCGTGTACGAAATTGGCAAGAATTTCCGTAACGAAGGTATGGACCGTACACACAACCCGGAATTCACTTGTATGGAAATTTATGTAGCCTACAAGGATTACAACTGGATGATGAAGTTTACGGAAAACATGCTTGAGAAAATCTGCATGGACGTAAATGGTACTACAGAAGTGAAAATTGGTGACAATGTCATCAACTTCAAGGCTCCGTTCAAGCGCGTCACCATGCTGGATTCTATCAAGGAATTTACCGGATATGATTTGACCGGCATGAACGAAGACCAGATTCGGGAAGTGTGCCAAAAGCTGAACATGGAAATCGACGATACAATGGGTAAGGGTAAGCTGATTGACGAAATCTTCGGCGAATTCTGCGAAGGCAACTACATCCAGCCGACCTTCATCACCGACTATCCGATTGAAATGTCTCCGCTGACCAAGAAGCACCGTAACAATCCGGACCTGACCGAACGCTTCGAACTGATGGTGAACGGAAAGGAACTTTGCAACGCTTATTCAGAGCTGAACGACCCGATTGACCAGCTGGAACGTTTTGAAGAGCAGATGCGCCTGAGCGAAAAGGGAGACGACGAAGCCATGATTATTGATAAAGACTTCGTACGTGCCTTGGAATATGGTATGCCTCCTACTTCAGGTATGGGTATCGGCATGGACCGCCTTGTCATGCTGATGACAGGTCAGAACACCATCCAGGAAGTGTTGTTCTTCCCGCAAATGCGTCCGGAAAAAGTGATTCCGAAAGATGCACCAGCCAAATTCATGGAACTGGGCGTGGCAGAAGAATGGGTACCGGTTCTCCAGAAAGCCGGATATAACCTGGTAAGCGACATGAAAGATGTCAATCCACAGAAGCTCCATCAGGATATCTGCGGTATCAATAAAAAATACAAACTGGAATTGAAGAACCCGACAGTCGACGAAGTTGCAGGCTGGATAGAAAAAATTAAGTAACAGACAGAATGAAGGGATGTATGAAGAGTGAAGAATGAGCTTCACTCTTCATATCTGTTTCATTAAGAAAATAAAGTATGAAATTACCCGGAAAAATAGCAATCATGGGGGGAGGAAGCTGGGCCACAGCTATTGCCAAAATCATATTGACCCAGGCAGAATCCATAAACTGGTATATGCGCCGTGACGACCGGATTGAAGAATTCAAACGTCTGGGACATAATCCAGCTTATTTGACGAGTGTACGTTTCGACATGAAATGCATCAATTTTTCATCAGATATTAATAAGGTAGTCAAGGAATCGGATACCCTGATTTTCGTGACCCCTTCACCGTATCTGAAAAGTCACCTCAAAAAGCTAAAAGTCAAACTGAAGGATAAATTCATCGTTACCGCCATCAAAGGTATTGTACCGGACGAGAATCTGATTGTATCCGACTACTTCCACAAGATGTACGACGTGCCTGAAAACAACATTGCCGTTTTGGCGGGCCCTTGTCACGCAGAAGAAGTAGCTTTGGAACGACTTTCTTACCTCACTGTAGGGTGTAAAGACATCGAAAAAGCCAAGATGTTCGCCAAGCAACTGGCTGGACACTATATCAAAACGTCTGTCAACACCGACGTAGCCGGCATTGAATATGCTTCTGTACTGAAGAACGTATATGCCATCGCAGCCGGTATTTGCAGCGGACTGAAATACGGCGACAATTTCCAAGCTGTATTGGTCTCAAATGCCTTACAGGAAATGAACCGATTCCTGGACACCGTTCATCCGGTCAATCGCTGCACCAACGACTCAGCCTATCTGGGCGACCTTCTCGTAACTTCCTATTCCAATTTCAGCCGTAACCGGGTATTCGGAACCATGATCGGTAAAGGATATT
>ULLE01018932.1_pt1 | contig 46752 bp, 41 predicted proteins | sample 1951331 | NCBI WGS metagenome assembly ULLE01 (sample SAMEA4835518, study PRJEB28245) | human gut metagenome | biome: gut microbiome; material: fecal sample | place: Denmark | collected 2008
TATACTGATGATTTTCCTTGACCTTGTAATGGATTGCATCCATAAAAACGAACGGATATACAGCTTCAAGAGGTCAGTTTTGCCATGCAGTCACATCGGGCATAATCTTCTCACTTATCTTGCTGACAAGCTCGGGAGAGATTTCTACATCATACAGATTTTTGATTTGTTCGGAAATATCACGCTGGCTCATTCTGCAGGCATAGAGTGAGAGAATTTTCTCTTCCATACCGTCTGCGTTGCGGTTTTATTTGCTGATTATTTTGGGTTCGTATTCGCCGTTTCTATCCCTCGGAACTTTGATTTCAAGCTCTCCCATCTGCGTTTTTATCGTCTTTTTCGAGTAGCCGTTTCTGTAATTTTTCGACTTATTGCCACATTCATCATTCGACATTCTTTCGCTTTTCTCATAGCCGAGTTCATCGGAAAGTTCACATTCCATAACTTCCTGAAGAATGTCCTTGAACATATCTTTCATCGCTGTCATCACTTCATCTGTTGATGTGAAATTCTGACTTTTTACAAATTCTCTCATCATTTCTGCCGGTGCTTTTTCCATTAAAAAAACTTCCTTTCAAGCTTTAATTTTTCTATTTCCATTATTGCTTGAAAGGAAGTATATTATTCACTTTTACACAAACTTTTCGGCGGTCTGTCCGCTTTTGATTGAAATTATTTTCTTCCAATTTCCAAGAAATGAGGACGTAATCCCATCAGCGTTTCTTCATGTTCGGTTGTGTGGATAATATCAAGCAGTATATTTCTACTATCTGTATCCTGTCGCTTTTCATCAAGCTCCGGCATTATCCATATGCAACCTTAAACAGCACAATTTTTATTCAGCAAAATAATCTTCTTTCAATATTGCGTAATGCACATTGTCACAAATACCCTGCATATTTTTGCCAGCCTGTCTTGCGGTTCCTTCATATAGTAATCCGCATTTCTTCATTACATCTCCTGAGTGTGGATTGCGAGGATCATGATATGCTTCAATACGATTTAAGCCTACATCTTCAAATAAAAATCTGATTATTTCTCTAAAAGCTTCGCTCATTATGCCTTTGTGCCACCAATTATAACCAAGACAATATCCGATTGTAGCGGCTTCGGTATCCTCTCTGAGTTGTACCACGCTGATTGCACCTATAGGTTCGCCGATTTCTTTCAGCTCTATTTTCCAGTCATAAAAATCGAGCTTATCCTGGTTATCCAGCAAAAATTTGTGATATGTAGTTTCTAATTGCTCAACACTTTCATATGGCGGCCAAGTCATATATTTGGTTACTCTCTCATCATTTGCCCAGTTTCTAAACATCGGCTCAGCGTCATCGCTTTTTGTTTTACGAAGTATCAGTCTTTCTGTTTCAAGTGTTACTGTTCCAAGATTTTTCATAAAAAACACACTCCTAAAATCAATAATCAATTTTCCTCCTTATATCCTCCTGTTATCTCAATAGGATTTCCGTCAGGATCCATAAACGTAAAATACCAGTAAGGAGAAAATACATTCAGATATCTTATGGGCGTTAATTCGGTTGCAATGCCTAAACTAACAATTCTATCGTATTCTTCCTGTAAATCAGGCACACCTAAATTGATAAATACTTTTCTGTTGTTTGCGCTGTTTACGATAGCTAATGAATCATCGTATATCGGATACGATTCGCCTATTGTTTCCATTTGTTCAGGATGTTCGGCATCATAATAGCCGTTAAAAAGGCAGATATTCAAGCCATCGTTGTTGAAAACAGCAAAGCGTTCTCCGTTTCTCGCACTTACCTTCATATCTAAGAGCTTTTCATAAAAATCAAGAGATTTATTAAAATCCTTAACTACCAAATAAATTGAGCCGTATCGCATTAAATTTTCTCCTTATTGTTAATCACTGATATATTCACTTATTTATATTGTTTACAAAATCAATTTCTCTGGCAGTTAATTCCACCCACGCAGGATAGAAACCGCTTTTGATTGCATTGCGTACCGATTTGATATTAGACCAAGCGGCGCAATAGAAAGGCACCTTGCCGAGCTTTAAGATTTCAAGGGATAATTTGCTTGTCAAGGCAGAAGCAACACCTTTTCGGAAAGCTCGGCAGAGTAGTATTCGGCATAACCCTCAAGTAAAGATTCAAGCAAAATGCCCTCAGCGCCTTGTGAAATGATTTCAGTTGCAGAAACAACCTTAACTCCGTTCCTTTTAAGAATGGATTTATAATGTGCGGAGTCATAGCGATTGCGTGCAAAACGGTCAAGCTTCCATACAAGCACAACATCAAACATATTCTTTTCACTGTCCTTAATCATTCGCTGAAAATCAGGACGATTGTCTGTTTTAGCAGATAAAGCACGGTCAATATCTGTGCCGAGAATTGTAATATCGTTCTTCTCTGCAAACTCTTTACATTCTCTCAACTGTCCTTCAATAGGACTCTTCACGCTGATTATCACTTGAATATCGTGCGTAGATTACTCAGGTCATAGTCATTATCACCTCAAGTGAATATTAGCGCATATAAACATAATTGTCAATATATTTGATATGTATTAAAAATCCTACCTGACTGCAATAGCCAGATAGGATTTTTTAAAGTGTTATCCGAGTGAGGGGATAAGTTGTGCAATATATCTTTGAATTTCAGTTGCATCTGCTATTGAAACGCTTCCATCACCGTTTGTATCTGCAACAGCAAGCTGTTCATCATTAAAATCAACAATGTTTGCAAGATATTTTTGAAGTGTTGTTGTGTCTGCAATTGTAACATTTCCATCACCGTTAGTATCGCCGATTAGGGTATTTTGCTTAATACTAATTGCGAATTCGCCGTATTTTGAAGAATCTTCAGTAGATACAGCCTTCACAATAATCAAAGATGATGTTTCATCCTTTCCTATGGTAATTTCGCCGTTATCGTTAATAACTGTATTTTCGCTGTTGTTTCCGCTGACGCTCCAGACAACCTTCTGACTTGGATTGTTAGTACCGGTTACTACTGCTTTTAACTGCTGTGTTTCACCTGTTTCCATTGTAACTGTAACATTGTCAACAGTTGAGGTGATTTTAATCTGCATAACATCAACAGTCACGCTTGCGGTTATAGTTTTATCAGCGGACGAAACTGCTTTTACGGTGATTTGTTTGCTTGTTTCATTATCGGCAATTTTCAGTAATCCGTTGGAATCAATCATTGTATTTGATGATTTGTTACCTGAAATCGACCAGATTACGGATTGAGACGGGTTATAGAATCCGAATACAACAGCATTGAATTGACAACTCTGACCGCAAACAGTGCTTGTAACAGAAGGAGTAATTGCTATACCATTAATAACCGGTACAATCTCTTCAATAGTGATAGTAACGCTGGCAGACTTTGTGTTATCTGCAACCGAAGTAGCCGTAACAGTAATTTGTTTTGCTTTTTCGTTCAGGCTGACAGATAAAATACCTTTGTCGGAAATAGTTGTATTGGAATCGGTATTGCCGGAGATTGACCATATTACATCAGCTGTTGAAACATTGCTGCCATTAATTTTTGATATAAATTGTAAATTATCTCCTTGTTTCACATTTGTACTCTGAGAGTATATTTTTACAGAATTTACATATTCTTTTGTAATAAGTTTATTCCAACAGTTGTATGGGTCAAAAACATATCCGGTAGTTTTGTCCTTTGTAAGTTCAAGATAATTAAAATGACTGCTTTTGCTATCGAAATGTACCAATTGAGTATCACTACCGTTTAATACGACCAAATGTGTACCGGAAGCGTTAAAATTATAACTGTTTCCATCATACTGATAGAAATTACCGCTTATTTTCATAGTACCGGCGTTTAATATATTATAATTATCAGATTTTGAACTTTGTGTAATAAAATCTCCCTTAATATTTATTAAATCTGCATTATTTGTAATTTGTAAATATCCGGAAGAATCTGCTACATCTCCATTTGATAATATTGTCTGTATTCTGTAATCTCCTCCGACATTCAATGTTCCTCCACCTAAGCTCATACCTCCATTTACTTGTATTAGATTTCCTGAAATATTAATAATACCGCCAGCAAGACTTATTGATGAATTTTGCAATAAACTTCCTTTTACATCAACGGTACCGCCATTACAGTAAAAATAAGAATCGTTTGATTTTAAGTCGCCGTTTACTATTAAATGACCTTTTTTTATATGAGTATAATTATTCGTATTTAGATTACCATTCACAGTTAGTGTATAACCATTCAAATTAAGCGTTCCTTTTATTTCTGCATCTCCGTTTATTGTAAGGTTATTATACAGAGTTAAATTATTAATTCCATTATCAAATGCAACGCTTGATTTGTCTGATGTTTTTATTTTATAAAAACCTGAATCAGTACTATCCAAGTGAATTATGTGTTCATAATCTCCTTCAAATATTACCATATGCGAACCGGAAGCGTTAAAATTATAACTGCTTCCATCATACTGATAGAAATTACCGCTTATTTTCATAGTACCGGCGTTTAATATATTATAATTATCAGATTTTGAACTTTGTGTAATAAAATCTCCCTTAATATTTATTAAATCTGCATTATTTGTAATTTGTAAATATCCGGAAGAATCTGCTACATCTCCATTTGATAATATTGTCTGTATTCTGTAATCTCCTCCGACATTCAGTGTTCCATTGTTTATATACATAACTCCGCCTGACTGAATCAAGTTGCCAAAAACAGTCAGCGTATATCCGTTTAAATTAATAGCACCGCTCTTGAAATTAAGGTCACCGTAAATTTCACGGTTTGATGTTAAAGTCCAGCTCTCGTCAACAGTTGTACTACCGTACGATATGTCAATCAAAGAACTGCCCGATTCCCTGCTTGTGGGCGCAGAAATCTTTCCGTATTTTGTCGTTGACGGACTGACATACTTCGTTTCTGATGCTTCACGAGTACACGAATTGACTTCTTTTCCATCTTCATAATGTGCGTACAATCTTGCAGGACTGTTGTTTGCATTAAAGACATTCAGGCTGTCGCTGTACGACTGACCGACTATAGTTGCACTGTAACCGAGGGTAACATACCACCAGCCTTTGATGTTTATACATAATTCGGGTTTCTTGCCGTCATCATATGCATTTACGCTTGTCACAACTTTTACTCCCGTTGTGGCGTAAATTTCGCCTTTGATTAGCTCAAGAATATTTACATTTGCATAAATCTTCAAACCTGCGTCAATCGTAACATTCGCAACGATTGTAAAGCTCTTTTTTGTAAAGCTCTTTATTGCTCTGCAACCGCCGCTTTTGGTGTATTCAATACCTACCGAAAACAAGGTGTCATATGTAATAGTTGCTTCTCCCTTAACATTAAGAAAAACAGAAATTGCGACCTTGCCAACTCCGGGCACGGAATAGCTTGCAAGGTCAACTGAGCTGTTGCCGCCCAATGCTGAAATTACATCCTGCATTGATACATTTGTTGTAATTGTGGCGTCTCCGTCAAGCTTGACCATATAGTGGCTTGTGTTCTTGTCTGCTATATATTTAACATTCAAATTTGAAAGTACTACTTTTAAGTTGATTTTTAAATCGCCGATTTTTAAGTCCTTTGACAATGTTTTTGATTTTATTGCAAGGTTTCCCTCTTTACCGACAGCGGTAGAATTAGTGCCTGCACCTACAGATACAGCGGATTTTGGTGATGATACTGCTTCCAGTTCTTCATCTACAAGCTCCACTCCGTCAGCTAACTCAAAATAGCTGTCAAGCACCTGTGAAGTGCCCTGTGCGTTAACATTTGTTACTGCGCTGTCATATTCGGTTTCTTTTGTTTTAATGACAGTCTGAGTACCCGTTTTTGTCACAGATACTGCTGTATAAACATCGGGAACATCACCTGCATAAACAGCGAATGTATTGCCCGATGAAATTGTTTCTGAATAATTTGTCAGAGTTACAGTGCCATCCGAGCCGATTGACACTGGAACGCTTTTGGGCACAACAATTACATCATCAGCAAATTCATACTTACTGCTGAAATTATTATTAACCTTTTCCTGTGACATCGTGTTTACTGCGTCTTCAAGCATTAAAGTGCTTTCGCCTACAGTTATGTATTTTGTGGGTTCGAATTTATTGTTTTCTAATTCAAACCAACCTCGGTTTATTGCAATTTGTGCATCTGACGGATGCTCTGTTGAACTGACATCGGAAAATGTATATTTTTCGGAATCAAGTTTGTATCCAAGGCAGAAGTTCAGCGTTGAAGCAGCGAAATCTCGTGTTGTATAATCGTTCGGGTGAAATGCTTCACCGGCTTCAAGGTCAATTACACCAAACTCAACTGCCACCATAACATCTCGATAATAGCTATCCAATGAAGAAATATCGGAATAATAATTGTCCGGATAATTGTCTTCTTCAACCGTCATATTAAATGTTTCGGTCAGGCTATGCAGCCACTCGGCTCTTGTAATGTAATCACTGGAGCCTGAAGTAAGAAGTACAGGCGGCTTTGTTTTTGGCTCGGTTACTTCTGTATTTGGAGTTGAAGTTTCCTGCTGTACAGCCACAGTTGTTTCTTCGACAGTGGCGTTTTCAGTTTCTTCTTGTTCAATTGCACTGACAGTAAAAGGTGCACACAGTACTACGCTCATTAGCATTACAACAACCAGCAATGCAGAGACCGATTTTGTTAATTCCCTCATCTTTGTTTTCCTCCTTAAATTTAAAAAGTGCGCAGCCGAAGCCACGCACGAAAAACGCACTGCTCCGATTGCTGCGACACAAACTTAAACATCTAATACAAGTATGCTTAAAAGAGCATGCATTTTTACCGAAATAAAAATACACACTTGTATAGATGAAAATTTAAAGTTTATGTCGCAAGTTTATTTTATCACATTTAATATTAAAATGCAATAATCACATGAAAATTTAGTACATATTTTTTATTCGTAAATCCTCAAATTAAATGCAACAGTAGAATTTGGAGCTGCATTTAGTCTGAGATTTTACCCATTAAATCTGTGTAGGCAAGATATATTGCCTTGAAACCACTATTATGTTATAATAGAAGCACATCCCGAATCATAAGGCATGTGCCTATGATAATAAAAATGCCGATGAGGTCACGACTGTGTGATCTCAGATTTCTTGGATGCGCCTGAGGCAACCTACGCCATCATCAGGATAAAACCTTGAAGTCAACAGAACTATGGAGCTGTTTCGGCTACCTATAGTGACCTTTCCACGGCGGAAAGGAATACATTTGGGAAAGACCATTAACTATGGCGGAAGTGATATTTCAGTATCTGACGAGGTAGCAGAATTTCTTGAGAACGACAGAAAGAGGCAATCTGCTGAAGAACGAAGCGACCGCAGACACATTAGTAAGAGTGAGTCTGAAACAGTGTCGGCAAATGCTACACAAAGTTCTTTTGACAATCCTACTCTATGTGAAGTTATCAAGAGCCTCATGCTTGAAAAACTGCGTACTGTTATGCTCAATCTTTCGTTTAAAGATAAGACTCTGATTTATTTTTATTTCTATTGTAATGACTCAATGGAGAAAATCGGAGAATTCTTTAATGTCAGTAAGATGGCAATATCCAAGCGACTGAAAAAATTGCTCAGCCGAATGCGGATGTCTATGGAAACATAGGCTCCGCATTTTTTGTTTTTTTAAATTATTTAAAAAATAGGTTTACAAACCGAATACAAGTGTCCTTATAAGTAGAGGGACAGTTGCATAGCGTAGATTTCCATTGCATTACAAATAAATCAGTCTGATGCTTTATGCAATTATCTCTCTACAGATTTAGAAGGAGCTGATGACATATGATTGTGCTGAATATATTTTATGCTTCCACTTTTATTAGGTGGGAGCAATTTTTGTTTATAAGAGAATTTTGGAAAGGAAATATTACAATGAGTAAAAATAAAAATCTTGCTGTCATTGACGGTGAAACATTAATGGATATGCGAATCAAGCCGATAAGCTTTTGCATTGACTCGTTGCTTCCGCAGGGAGTATCAATGCTCTGCGGTGCTCCGAAGATAGGTAAGTCGTGGTTAGTGCTTGATTGGTGTGTTCGCATAGCCAAAGGAGAGAAGGTGTGGAATTTTAAAACTACGAAGGGAACTACCTTGTATCTTTGTCTTGAGGACAATTTGAGCAGAATCCAACAAAGGCTAAATGAAATTACAGATGAAGTTCCGAACAATGTATTCTTTGCAACATCTTCGTGTTCGTTGCCGGACGGACTTGCAGAACAGATTGAAAGTTTTGTCGCAGAGCATAAAGATACGGTTCTGGTTGTCATAGATACATTTCAGATGATACGAAGTAAAAATAAGGATACTACTTACGCAAATGATTATCAGGAAATTGAGGAACTGAAAAGATTAGCGGGCAAGCTGAAAATTTCTCTTCTGCTTGTACATCATCTGCGCAAGCAAGGTGACAATGATCCTCTGAATAAAATCTCAGGCACAACAGGAATCAGCGGTGCGGTTGATACAACATTTATTCTTGATAAGAGCAAGAGAAGTCAGAACAACGCAACTATGATTTGTACGGGCAGGGATATTGAATACAGAGAGTTGGAACTGAACTTTTCAAAAGACAATCATATATGTGGAATTTAGTTTCGGACAGTGTAGAAAGTCCTGAAATACTTTTGCCGGAAGAAATGAATTCGTTAATTGAATTTATGAAACAAAAGATTGTCTTCAAGGGGACAAACTCTGAGTTCGCAGAAGAATTTAATTCTTTCTGCCGTAAGGAAATCTCTGCAAAAGCGTTAAAACAGATGATGAATAAATGGCGTTACGAATTAGAGAGCAATGACATTTACTTTAGCTCATACAGAAGTAACGGAAAAAGATTTGTAAATGTTCACTATCTGCCCGATAGTGACTCAAGTGCCGTAAGTGACGTAAATATTATTAGCGCCAAAACTTGCGTTCCTTTCGTCACTTGCGACCTTGACGAGCTGTGTCAGCCAACGTGAGCCGATTTGTGCGATTATTTTGCAGAGGTGGAGGGAAGTATCCGACTGCAAGTAAAAATCGCAATTGGGGCGGATTTACGGCAGAATTGAAAGTTTATTTTCAGTAGCAGAGGTTGGGGCTACATTTCCCGGACTTGTCCGGGGCAAGCAGAGCGCCCGGCTGTCCGCCGAACACATAAAACCGAGCGAAGCCCGGACCCACTTTATTACGGAGGTGCATAAAAATAGAAAATCGTAAGAGAAATCAAACTTTAAGTATCAGATTAACTGATTCTGAAAAATCTGCAATCAATAAAAAGTCAAAGAAAGCTAAGATGACATTGACTGAATATATTTTGAAATCTTCATTGCAAAGTGAAATCAAAGTCATTGACTTGCAACCATTGCTTGTTGAGCTGAAAAGGATTGGAAACAACCTGAATCAGATAACACGAAAGATAAACAGCGGTGCTTTTTGTTCGTATAATTTTGAAGAAGTAATTGATATGCAGAGGAAAATCTATGATGCAATCATAAAACTGTCGGAGGATAAGTAATGGCGACCGTGACATATATTCGAGAGTCCAAGCAATCCATAAGTGCAATGAAAGGTATAATTGATTACTGTTGTCAGGATAAGAAAGTCTATGATGAGATTTCAAATCAAAGACTTGTCAGCGGAATTAACTGTGACGGTGAAAATGCATTCAAAGAGTTTATGGCTACTAAAAAGTCATACGGTAAAACTGACGCAATGAATTTTTATCAGTACGTTCAATCCTTCTCACCCGAAGAAAATATTACTCCAGAACAAGCTCACGATGTTGCTTTAGAGTTTGCCGAGAAAGCGTGGACAGGTTATGAAGTTTTAGTTGCAACGCATTGTGATGCACAGCATATTCATTCTCACTTTGTTATCAACTCTGTCAGTTTTGAAAGCAGCAAAAAGCTTCGGCAGAATCCAAACACACTTAAATCGTTACGAGCCTTGAGTGATGAAATTTGCAGACATCATAATCTCTCAACTCTTGAACCTTACAGAAAAGACGGTATGAAAATCTCAACAAGAGAATACCGCACTGCAGTCAAAGGTCAGAGTTGGAAATTCAAACTGATGAATGACATAGACAAAGCTATGAACATAAGCGGAAGCAAGGAGGATTTCATAAACACAATGTCGATTATGGGTTATTCGGTGACTTGGACTGATGGCAGGAAATACATCACCTATCAATGTCCGAACAAAATGAAGTGCAGAGATATTAAACTGCACAACGAAAAATATTTGAAAGGAAGCATGGAAAATGAATTCAGATACAGGCAAGAACAATATTTTGGAAAATCTCAAACAGAGGAACAGCAACTCACTGACGGCGATAGAACTACTATCGGGAGAGACGAAAGTAATTTCGATTCCGTCACAGGTCAGGGAGGAAGAACTCACCCTGTTGAGAACGGCAATAACATTTCAGCCGGAGCTGTACAATATGATTTCAAAAATCTCAACGGACGACCAGATGGTGGAATATCTGGAGAGGATTCTGGAAATCAACAAAGACAATATGGAATCAATCTCGAAGAGTTGTCAGTCGGAGCTGAAGAAAATTTCGGAACAGACTCTGAAAGAAATCAGGTCTGTGCAAACGCAGATGACCAAATCTATTCAACAGGCTGGGAAGATTCAAGAAGAATTTTTGAACAATACCTTGCAACAAGGTCAGGAGTTGGAATCGGCAATAGCGTCACAGGTGAAGAAGTCAACTCTGCTGACAACCTTAAAATGGATAGCAATAACGGTGCTGTCCTCGGCAGTATCAACTCTCTTGCTGAATCACTTTCTCGGATAATAGATGATGAATCGGAGAATGAAGAAGAACGCAGAAAGAGAATTGAAGCCGAACAAAACGGCAGTGATATTGGTACTTTGTTTGGACTTACCGCCGGATTGATTGCAAGTGCAATATCAAAAGAAGAAAATATTGAATGTGAAGAATCAGGACTTAATATGAGCCTATAATCTTATCTATGAAAAGAGGATTTTATTATGTACAAATTTAGTATTAAAATTCCAGTGGTAAAGGAGTGATGATGGAAAAATAATTGAGCGTTGAGCCGTGTTGACTTATGGCACGCAAAGAAAATCCTATTATTGTTGAATCTGTTGATTTTGATTATGTAGGAACAGACGAGCAGTTTAATACTTTTCTGAAAAGTATAATCAAGGATTATCTTACAGAAAATAATCTGTTGCCCGATGACTATGGTGATAAATTTAATTTCAAAAAGTCAGCATAATAGCTGGATATTAGAAATGAGTTGTGATATGTTGTGGTTGCACCGAGGTGGTGTGACCACAACATTCAAATAACAAATGAGAGGAGAATGATTATGAAGGTGTGGCTGTATTACAGGCTATCAAGAGATGAAGATGCTGAACTCAATTCTCTTAACAATCAGCGAAACATTTTAGTAGAATATGCAAATGCAAATAATCACGAAATTGTCGGTGAGTCTTTTGATGATAATGTAAGTGGTATGCACTTCAATCGTGAGGGTATAAGCAAAATCTATGAACAGGTTGAGAATAAGGCGATTGATGCAATCATCGTGAAAGACTTATCCCGACTCGGCAGACACAGAACGCAGACGGCGATGTTTATTGATTACCTTCGTGAACACGATGTCAGGGTGCTGTCGGTTACAGAAAACATTGATACAAGCAATGAAGATGATGACCTGATGATAGGCTTCAAGGGGATTTTCAACGATATGTATGCTCGTGATATTTCAAAGAAAATCCGTGCAGGTTACAAGCAGAAACAGAAGAATGGCATTGTGATTACAGTACCGCTCGGTTATTTCAAAGATAAGAACACAAATGAAATTGTGATTGTCGAGGAAGAAGCGGAGATTGTCAGAAAGATATTTGACCTCTACCTATTAGGCTACGGTTTAAAAGCAATAGCCAAAAAGCTGAAGATGAGGGCATAAAATCACCGCAGTATTATCAGAACAAAATGTATAACAAGAAACTTCCGAGTAACAAGCCTGAAATTACGGGTAGGTACTTATGGGTGAACACAACGGTAAAACGGATTTTGCAGAATGAGTTTTACATAGGAACCGTAACCTGTCACAAGACCTATACCAGTAAAATTAATCATATTAGGAAGGCTTTGCCCGAGGATGAACAATTTAAACACGAAAATTTTGCACCTGCCATTATCTCGAAGGATAAATGGGAACAGGTGCAATTTTTATTATCTTCAAAGCGAAGCAATAATGTCCGAGCGAGTTCAAGTAATCCTTGCCACCGATACACAGGACTGATAGAATGTGGTGACTGCGGTTGCACATTTGTATGCAAAAAGCGCAAGTGGAAAGATAAACCCGACCGCATAGAATACAACTGCAACGGCTATCATCGCTATGGCAAGGAGCACTGCACAGCACACAGGATTGATGAGGAATATTTAGACAAGTTAATTTATAATGAGCTTATGTCAATCAAGGATGAAGCACTTTCAAACTACAAATCAATAGAATCGGATGTCAAGAAATGGATGAGCAACAAGGGTACGGTTACTAATAAGCTGAAACAGCTCAATACAAGTCTTGAACAGCGTAAATCAGACCAAAAGAAAATCCTGCTTGAGAGAATCAGGGATAGGGAACACGCAGATATCTACACAGAAATGCTTGAAAAATGCGAGTCGGACATTCAAAAACTTGAGGATGAAATTAAGTCCATTCAGGATTACAACTCCACTATCAAAAAGCGCAAAGCTGAAATGAAAGACAGCGTTGAAATCATCGAGGAAATTATCAAGGAGGGAGCGATCAACGACGCAAACCTCAGATTGCTTGTAGATAAAATAATTATCTTTGAGCAAGACAAAAAGCTGAAAATCAAAATCAAGCTGAACGCTAAATTTCAACGACATAAGGATTGTTATGATGAAAACGGTAATTTAACAGAAAAGGCGTTTATCGCATAAAAAAAGCATACACACTAATCTTTAGGGGAAGTGTGTATGCCGAGTTTTTTTATTTTATAAGTTCATAAAGCTTGACATCACAAAGCTCATCAGAACCCCATTTTGCGATTGTCTTATCGTAGCCGACAAAGCTCATTCCGCATTTTTCCATAACTCTGCCGGAAGCAGGGTTATCAATATGGTGTGCCGCTATAATTTTTGTAAAGCCGTTACAAAACAGCTCATCAATCACCGCTTTGTATGCTTCGGTAGTATAACCTTTGTCCCAATGCTTTTTAGAAAGCACATAACCGATTTCGGCGGTTTTATTATCGTCAGTAATTCCAACAACATCAATTGCACCTATCGGCTCGTCATTTCCTTTTTCGGTTATTGCCCAGCGAAATTCAAAACCGGAGGCAGCTTCTTCAAGATACATATTCAAAAGCCAGACTGTAGTATCTAAATTCTCGTGCTTGTGCCAGTGACAGTATTTCGCAACATTTTCGTCACTTGTCCAGTTGCGGTACATCATCGCGGCATCACCTTCTCGAAATGGACGTAAAACCAGTCTGTCTGTTGTCAATGTACTCATCAAATCTCCTCCTTTTTTGATATAAATTTAAGCCGTCTAGCCTTTTTCACTCATTAATTAGTTTTTGAATAGAATCAATAAATTTGCCCATTTCATCAAAGACTACTTCGACAATAATAGTCCAATTTATTCCCTCGTAATCGTGAACAAGTCTGTGCCGTAAACCGGAAACCACACTCCAAGGGATTTCAGAATTTTCCTTTTTCAGTTCGTTGCTGATTTTATAAACCTGCTCGCCGATGTTATACAATGGAGTTGTTACAGCCCATTGTGAAAATTCATCATTCAAAAGCATTTCTTTTGTTATATTATGTTCCTTAATTTGATTTTACAGGGAATTCCAAGTTTTGATTATTTTTTTTATTCGTTCCGTGTCTGAATTTATCATGCGATTTTTACACCCTCCCTGATAAGATTTTCATAAAAAGGAGTGCCGGTATCGACCTCGCAAATTTCAAAAGCATCAACATTTTTACCAATCATTTCCCGTAAATCTTCAGCGAACGCAAATATGTTTGACTTCTTAAAATTCTTTCCGCCAAAGACAACAACATCAACATCCGAGTCGGGAGTTTCTTCTCCTCGTGCATAAGAGCCGAAAAGGAGTGCATACTCGGCATTATAGCGAACAAGCAGAGTTCTTATAGCATTTTCAATATCAGATTTTGTAGGCATAAAAACAATTTCCTTTTCATATTTTATGTTTGAAATTCAAAAGTAAACAACAAAATCCGAACTATGATTTAATAGCTCGGATTTTTATTGATTGGTGCAGGTGACAGGACTTGAACCTGCACAGCTGTTGCCAATAGAACCTAAATCTATCGTGTCTGCCAATTCCACCACACCTGCAAATAAATCAGGTCGCAAAACCCGATATTTATCAACTATTAAATTGTTTCACTGAGGTAGCGTGACCTAAATCTTGCGTGTCTGCCAATTCCACCACACCCGCATAGGTGCTCTTAATTTTTACACGGCATAGCAAACCGAGGCGGAACTAATCGTTTAATCCGCAATGAGATTATTATAACAGATTTATTTTTAAAAATCAAGAGAATTTTAAATTTCATTTTGCACGAATTTCGTACGAAAAAGTATGTGACAGGTTTTAAGGTGAATATAATGCTTTTTGCTATAAGTATATCTATAAATATCTATAAAATTTTTGGAATTAATATCTTAGTATTGACAATATACCATACGGGGGTATATAATAAATATACCCTTATGGGGTATGAAAGTATAAAGGACTGATTTTATGGCATGTGAAAATTGTCACAGTAATAAAACAAAGCAAAGAAGCGAGAAAGAGTACAAGGCTCTCATCAATCGTCTTAACCGCATAGAGGGGCAGATAAGGGGTATTAAAGGTATGCTTGAGAAAAATGCCTATTGCACCGATATTCTGGTTCAGGTTTCTGCCGTTAATGCGGCGCTCAATTCATTTAATAAAGAGCTGCTTGCAAATCATATCAAAACCTGTGTGGCGGAGGATATTCGCAACGGTAAAGACGAAACAATTGACGACCTTGTCGCAACCTTGCAAAAGCTTATGAGGTAGGTGCTTTTGATGAAAAAATTTAATGTTACGGGAATGAGTTGTGCTGCTTGCAGTTCCCGTGTTGAAAAAGCGGTTTCAAAGGTTGAGGGCGTACAGTCCTGCTCGGTAAGCCTGCTTACAAATTCTATGGGAGTAGAGGGCAGTGCAAGTGACGAGAGCATAATCGCAGCCGTTGAAAAGGCGGGTTACGGTGCGAGTGTGGCAGGCGCAGAGAAAAAACAGTCTGCCGAAACCGATCAATTGAAAGATAAAGACACGCCTGTACTTATGCACAGACTGATTGCCTCTGTCGGCTTTCTTGTCATGCTGATGTATATTTCAATGGGGCATATGATGTGGGGTTGGCCGTTGCCTGCGTTTTTTGCGGACAATCATATCGCTATGGGACTTGTTCAGCTGTTGCTATGCGTTATAATAATGGTGATTAACCAAAAATTCTTTATAAACGGCTTTAAAGGATTAATTCATCGTTCGCCGAATATGGATACGCTTGTTGCGCTTGGTTCGGGTGCATCGTTTGTATATAGCGTATATGCACTTTTTGCTATGACAGACGCACAGGTAAAAGGCAATGCAGATCTTGTTATGAGCTATATGCACGAGTTCTATTTTGAGTCGGCGGCAATGATTTTAACGCTTATTACAGTAGGGAAAATGCTTGAGGCTCACTCAAAAGGTAAGACGACAAATGCGCTCAAGGCGCTTTTAAATCTTGCACCTAAGAAGGCTACATTGCTTATTGACGGCAAAGAAACCGAAGTAACTGTTGATAAGGTGAAAAAAGGCGATGTATTCGTTGTTCGTCCGGGTGAGAGTATTCCTGTTGACGCTGAAATCACAGACGGCAGTACAGCTATTGACGAGTCGGCTCTTACAGGAGAGAGTATTCCTGTCGATAAAGTTGTCGGTGACACTGTTTCGGCAGGTACTATCAATAAAGCAGGCTTTATTAAATGCAGTGCAACGGCTGTAGGAGAAGATACTGCGCTTTCTCAAATTATTAAAATGGTAAGCGACGCTGCGGCAACCAAAGCTCCCGTAGCTAAAATTGCCGATAAGGTTTCGGGTGTATTCGTTCCTGCAGTAATCGTGATAGCCCTTATTACCATTGCGGTTTGGCTTTTGTGTGGTCAGACTGTAGGTTATGCGCTTGCAAGAGGTATATCGGTTCTTGTAATCAGTTGCCCGTGCGCACTCGGACTTGCCACACCTGTTGCTATTATGGTCGGCAACGGAATGGGCGCAAGAAAAGGTATTCTTTTTAAAACCGCAGCATCTCTTGAAGAGGCAGGCAAAACTCAAATTGCCGTACTTGACAAGACGGGTACTATCACTAAGGGCGAACCAAAGGTTACAGATATTATTCCGTTTGAAATTACAGAAAATGAACTTTTAAAATATGCATATTCAATTGAAGTCAAAAGCGAACATCCGCTTGCAAAAGCGATAATCGTAAAAGCGGAGGAACTTTCTTTAAATCCGTATGAAGTTACAGATTTTAAGGCTGAATCGGGTAGCGGATTGTCTGCCGAATACAACGGTAAAAGGATTATCGGCGGCAGTAAGAAATATATTTCTTCACTTATCGGTATTTCAAACGATATATTAAGCAAAGCCGACAAACTTTCCGAAGAGGGCAAAACACCGCTGTTCTTTATGCTCGATAACAAGCTTTTGGGAATAATAGCCGTTGCCGATGTAATAAAAGAGGAAAGTCCGCAGGCTATTAAACAATTACAAAATATGGGCATTAAGGTTGTAATGCTCACGGGCGACAATGAGAGAACAGCTAAGGCTGTAGGAAAACTTGCAGGTGTTGACGAAGTTATTGCAGGTGTTATGCCTGACGGTAAAGAAAAAGTTGTTGCCGAACTCAAAAAGCAGGGCAAGGTTCTTATGGTCGGCGACGGAATAAATGACGCACCTGCGCTTACAAGAGCGGATATAGGTATGGCTATCGGTTCGGGTACGGACATTGCAATTGATGCCGCCGATGTTGTTTTTATGAAGAGCAAACTTACGGATGTTCCCGCAGCGGTAAGACTTAGCCGCAAAACATTGAGAAATATCCACGAAAATCTTTTTTGGGCATTTATCTATAATGTTATCGGTATTCCGCTTGCGGCAGGCGTTTGGATTCCGTTGCTCGGCTGGCAGCTTAATCCGATGTTCGGTGCAGCGGCAATGAGCCTGTCGAGTTTCTGCGTTGTAACCAATGCTCTAAGGCTGAATTTCTTTGACATTACAAATCCAAAGAAAGACAGAAAAATAAAATATAAATCAAAAAAGGATGATAATGCTATGACAAAGACAATGAAAATTGACGGTATGATGTGTTCACATTGCGAGGGCAGAGTAAAACAAAGTCTTGAGGGACTTGCACAGGTAAGTCAGGCAGAAGTAAGCCACGAAAAAGGCACAGCTGTTGTAACACTTACCGCAGAAGTTTCAAACGATGTAATCAAGAAAACTGTCGAAGACCAGGGATACAATGTAATTTCAATTTCATAATTTTATTTGCAGATGTCGATTTAAACGGCATCTGCAAATTTTTTGCAAAAAATTTAAAAAAACTATTGACTTAAAGTCAGCTTTAACAGTTATAATATCTTTATAAAATTTACAGGAGATGTTATTATGTATATCGAAAAAATTAATTCACCTCAAGATGTAAAAGCACTCAATACGGAAGAAATGAAACAGCTTGCACAGGAAATGCGTACAGTCCTCATAAAAAAGTTAAGTATCCACGGCGGACACTTCGGCCCTAACCTCGGTATGGCAGAGGCTATTATAGCATTGCATTATGTGTTTAATTCACCTGTTGACAAGTTTGTCTTTGATGTATCGCATCAGAGTTACTGCCACAAAATTCTTACAGGCAGAAAAGACGCATTCATTTTTGAAGATAAGTATGACGATGTTTCAGGCTATGCAAATCCTGACGAAAGCGAGCACGATTTTTTTAATATCGGTCACACCTCAACATCTGTCAGCCTTGCGTCGGGTCTTGCAAAGGCAAGAGATTTAAACGGCGGCAAGGAAAATGTAATTGCCGTAATCGGCGACGGTTCGTTAAGCGGCGGAGAGGCTCTTGAGGGCCTTGATTATGCAGGAGAGTTTGACGGCAACTTTATTATTGTTGTAAACGATAACGATATGTCTATCGCCGAAAATCACGGCGGACTTTATAAAAATCTCAAACTTTTAAGAGATACGGACGGTAAAGCCGAATGTAACCTCTTTAAGGCAATGGGACTTGACTATGTATTTGTCAAGGACGGCAACGATATTGAACAGCTTATTTCAGCTTTTGAAAGCGTAAAAGACATTGACCACCCTGTAGTCGTTCATATTTGCACACAAAAGGGTAAGGGTTATGCTCCTGCCGAAAAGGACAAAGAGAATTGGCACTGGTGTATGCCGTTTGACATTGAAACAGGCAGATCTAAATTTGAATTTGACGGCGAAAGCTATGACGATATTACGGTAAATTATCTTCTTGATAAGATGAAGAACGATAAGAGCGTTGCTGTTATTACTTCGGGCACACCTACAGTTGCAGGCTTTACAAAGGACAAGCGTGACATTGCAGGCAAGCAGTTTATTGATGTAGGCATTGCCGAGGAGCACGCAGTAGCTCTTGCTTCGGGTATGGCAAAAAACGGCGCTAAGCCTGTTTACGGTGTTTACAGTTCATTTATACAGAGAACATATGACCAGATTTCACAGGATTTATGTATTAATTCAAACCCTGTTACAATTATTGTTTTTGCTGCGACAGTATTCGGTATGAACGATGTAACTCACCTCGGTATCTACGATATTGCAATGCTTTCAAATATTCCGAACCTTGTATATCTTGCACCTACTTGCAAGGAGGAATATCTTGCTATGGTTGAATGGAGTATGTCGCAGAGAAAGTACCCTGTTGCAATCAGAGTACCGGGCAACGGAGTTGTTTCAAATCCGAATTACAAACCGATTGACTTTGACAACCTTAACAAATACAGCGTCACAAAAGAAGGCGGCAAGGTTGCAATTCTCGGACTCGGCACATTCTACCAGCTCGGTGAAAGTGTTGCCGATGAAATTAAAAAGCAGTACGGTATTGACGCTACCGTTGTAAATCCTGTTTACATTACAGGTACGGACGAAGACTTGCTTGCAGAACTTGCAAAAACTCACGATGTTGTAATTACACTTGAAGACGGTATTCTTAACGGCGGTTTCGGCGAAAAAATTGCAAGATTTTACGGTAAATCGGATGTCAAAGTATTTAACTACGGCTTAAAGAAAGAGTTTCTCGACAGATATGACTATAATGAAGTTCTTGCCGAAAATCATCTCACCAAAGAGCAGATTTGCGAGGATATTAAAGATTTTATCTGATTTAAGTTGACAATTGCAATCAAATAGTATTAAAATATTAGGGCAGAGTTTTTCTGCCCTGATTTTTATTTTAGGAGTTTTTATGAATTTAACCTACGAACAAAACAAACGCTATTCAAGACAGCTTGTAATGAAAGAGATAGGAGAGAGCGGACAGAAAAAGTTGCTTTCTTCAAGCGTACTTGTAATCGGTGCGGGCGGTCTTGGCTCACCTGCGCTTATGTATCTTGCAAGCGCAGGAGTAGGCACAATTGGCATTGCAGACGCAGACGAAGTTGATGTGTCTAATCTGCAAAGACAGGTTATACATAACTGTGCCGATATAGGCAAAGCAAAAGTTGAATCGGCTAAGGAAAAAATAAATAAGTTGAATCCCGATGTTAATGTCAAAACCTACAAAACATATGTGAACAGTGAAAATATAGCCGAGCTTATCTCTGATTATGATTTTGTGCTTGATTGCACCGATAATTTCGGCAGTAAGTTTTTGATTAACGATTACTGTGTAAAGGCGGAAAAGCCGTTTTGTCATGCAGGCGTTGTCGGTTTTGAAGGTCAGCTTATGACATATATTCCGCACAAATCCCCGTGCTACCGATGTGTTTTTGAAGAAGAACCGAAAGCGGGCGATGTACCTCTTCCAAAGGAGGTAGGAGTTATAAGTGCGGCTTGCGGAGTAATAGGCAGTTTGCAGGCAATGGAGGCAATAAAGTTTTTACTCTCAAAGGGTGAACTTTTATGCGGATATATGCTTATTTACAATGCTTTAAATGCGTCTTTCCGCAAAATAAAACTCCCGAAACAAAACCCGAATTGCAAGGCTTGTGCAAAGCAGGCATAATAAAAATATAGGAGAAATTATGAATATCAGAGAATACCTTAAAAAGAGCAAGCTGATTGCAGACGGCTCTTTCGGCACATACTATTCCCAAAAATATAAAACGGTTGATATTCCCGAATATGCAAATATTACCGCTCCGCAGAGAATATCGGAAATTCATACCGAGTATATAAACAGCGGTGCAAAGCTTATCAGAACCAACACTTTTGCGAGCAATACATACTCTCTTGACTGCTCAATCGAACAGGTTAAGGAAAATATAAAAGCGGCTTACAAAATTGCAAAAGAAGCGGTTGAGCAGAGCGGAAAAGAAATATTTATCGCAGGCAATATCGGTCCTGTTCCCGCAGTTTTTCAGCCTGATTTTGAGGCTGTGGAAGAAGAATACTATCAGATTGCGAAAACTTTTATAGATGAGGGCGCAGATATTTTATGTTTTGAAACCTTTACACAGTCCGAACATATTATGCCTGCAATAAAGAGAATTAAAGAGGAATGTAATCCGTTTATAATTGTGCAGTTCTGCGTGAATCAGTACGGTTACAGTGAGGCGGGCGAAAGTGCGGAAAGGCTTGTTAGTGAAACTGCATTTTCAAAATGCGTTGACGCCGTAGGTCTTAACTGCGGTGTAGGCCCTGCCCATATGCAGCAGATATTGTCAAGAATTAATCTTAACAACAATTGTTTTGTCACGGCTATGCCAAATGCCGGTTATCCTTTACTTGTGCGCAACCGTGTAAAATATGCTGATAATCCGATATATTTTGCGTCTAAGGTAAATGATATGGCTTTGCTCGGAGCAGATATTATAGGCGGTTGCTGTGGTACAACACCTGATTACATAAGAGAAGTTGCAAAAACCGTTGACCTTACACCTACCGTAAAATCGGATGAAACTTCCGCAAACAACGAAAACGAAAAGCCTGTTATAAAAAAGAGCTTTTTCAGAAATGCCGACGGTACAATTAAAGATAAAAAACTTATTGCGGTAGAACTTGCTCCGCCTTTCGGCGCAGATGACAAAAAACTGCTTGAGGCAGCACATATGCTCAAAGGTCTTGGAGTAGACGTACTTACATTTCCCGATTCTCCTTCGGGCAGAACAAGAATCGACTCTGTGCTTATGGCGCAGAAAGTCAAGAATGTAACGGGTTTTGAAGTTATGCCGCACATCTGTTGCCGTGACAAAAACGCCATTGCCATGCGCTCAACTTTTCTTGGCGCAAGTATAAACGACATTAATAATTTTCTTATCATAACAGGTGACCCTATCCCCGTTATGGCAAGACAAGTAGTAAAGTCTGTGTTTAATTTCGACTCCGTGGGTCTTATGCGCATTGCCGATGAAATGAACAGCGAGGTATTAAAAGACAGTCCGCTCACTTACGGCGGCGCTATAAATCAGAGCAGACGAAGAATAGAATCGGAAATTAAGCGTGTGCAAAAGAAAATGGAGGCAGGCGCAGAATTTTTCCTTACTCAACCTGTATTTACAGCAGAAGATGCCGAGCGTTTGCGCAGAGTAAAAGAAGAAACGGGTGCAAGAATTTTGTGCGGTATTATGCCGTTGGTCAGCCGCAAAAATGCTCTGTTTATGAAAAACGAAATTTCGGGAGTTAATGTTACGGATGAAGTTATTGAGCGTTATCCCGAAAATGCCGACCGTGAAGACGGCGAAAATGTAGGTGTTGAACTTGCAAAAGAAATGATTGCGGCTACAAGAGATTTTGCGGACGGTTATTATTTTTCTTTTCCGTTCAACAGAACATATTTGCTCAAAAGAATTATACAGGAAGTCTAAGATAAAATTTATGTAAAACCCTATAAATTTCTTGACAAAATATTAGTTTTGGTTTATTATAAATTTGTTGTAAGAGTATATCTTACTTAATTTAGCGTGAAAAAGATTTCTGTTTTCATGCAAATATATGACCACTTGCATATGTAAGTTAAGCCCATACGGACAGGCGGGTCAGCTGCCGAGCGTGGCGCAAGCCACATTATTGATTGAGTTAAAAGCTCAAATTTTATAAGTCGATTACTTATCATCAGTGCAACAGCACATCACTTGTGAAACGGTCAATAAGAGCAGAACGGTATATTTGCTACATTAGCTCTGAAAACGGAATTCTTCTATTAACTGTCAGCATAAGCTACAGAAAATAAATCATATATCCGTTAATCAAACAGGTGGTGCATTGTGCCGCCTGTTTTTTGTTGCATTATTTTTGATAAGCCGAAAGGGTAATGTAAATGGATATAAACACACAAAAGAAAGCCCCCTTGTATGAGGCTCTGCAAAAATTTCGCAAACAAAGGGTAGTGCCCTTTGATGTGCCGGGACATAAAAGAGGAAGAGGAAATCACGAACTCGTTGAACTTCTCGGCGAAAAATGCGTAGGTCTTGATGTAAATTCAATGAAGCCGCTTGATAATCTCTGTCACCCCGTATCGGTAATTTTGGAGGCGGAACAGCTTGCGGCGGATGCATTCGGCGCAGGTCATGCATTTTTTATGGTCGGAGGTACAACTTCCGCAGTGCAGAGTATGATTTGGTCTGTATGCAAAGCAGGCGATAAAATTATTTTGCCGAGAAATGTGCACAAAAGTGTTATTAATGCTCTTGTGCTCTGCGGGGCGGTGCCTGCATATGTAAATCCCGATGTTGACAAAAAAATCGGAATAGCGCTCGGTATGGAACTTTCTCAAGTTGAAAACGCAATCAAAGAAAATCCCGATGCCGTTGCTATTCTTGTAAATAATCCGACCTACTACGGTATTGCGTCCGATTTAAAAGCAATCGTAAAACTTGCACATGCTCACGGTATGAAAGTGCTTGCAGACGAGGCTCACGGCACACATTTCTATTTTGGCGAGGACTTGCCTGTATCGGCTATGGCGGCAGGTGCAGATATTGCGGCGGTGTCTATGCATAAATCCGGCGGAAGTCTTACGCAAAGCTCATTGCTGCTTACAAACAAAAATGTACGCTGGGAGTATGTGGCTCAAATTATAAATCTTACTCAAACCACAAGTGCAAGCTATCTGCTTATGTCAAGTCTTGATATTTCAAGAAGGAACCTTGCCTTGAGAGGAAAAGAGTCGTTCGGTAAAGTTATGAAAATGGCTGAATACGCCCGAAATGAGATAAACGAAATCGGTGGTTACTACGCTTACGGCAGAGAGCTTAACAATGGCAGCAGCGTGTTTGATTACGATGTAACCAAACTTTCAGTTTACACAAGAGATATAGGGCTTGCCGGAATTGAAGTTTACGACTTACTGCGTGACGAATACGATATTCAGATAGAATTCGGCGATATAGGCAACATACTTGCCTATATTTCAATCGGCGACAGAATACAGGACATTGAAAGACTTGTAGGTGCGCTTGCCGATATTAAAAGGCTTTATTCAAAGGACAATGCAAAAATGCTTAGTATGGAGTACATTCCGCCTATTGTATCGGCAACACCGAGAGATGCGTTTTATGCAGACAAAGAAATGCTGCCGATTGAACAGACGGCAGGAAGAATTTGCAGTGAATTTGTTATGTGCTATCCGCCCGGAATACCGATTCTTTCACCAGGCGAAATGATTACAGATGAAATTATAGAGTATATTAATTATGCAAAAGCAAAAGGCTGCTCAATGCAGGGTACGGAAGACCCGTATATTGAAAAACTTAATGTATTGAAATAAAGTTTTTTAAGGTTACTAATAATGCGTTTTGTAAAAAACAAACCAAAGGAGTGTTTATATGGAATTTTGGTTTTCTGAAAGACATACCGATAATGTTGAGCTTTCTATAAGAGTTGAAAAACAGCTATTCAGCGGTCAGAGCGATTTTCAGCGAATTGATGTTTTTGATTCTGTGGAGTTTGGCAGATTTCTTACTTCAGACGGTAATGTGATTTTCAGTGAGAAAGACGAGTTCACCTACGACGAGATGATTGTTCATGTGCCTATGGCGGTTCATCCGAATGTAAAAAAGGTGCTTGTAATCGGCGGCGGCGACGGCGGTGTTGCCAGAGAGCTTTCACATTATGAAGAGATTGAAGTTATAGATGTTGTTGAGCCTGACGAGATGTTTGTTGAGGTGTGCAAGGAATATTTCCCCGACAACTCAAAGGGTCTTGAAGATAAAAGAGTAAATATATATTATCAGGACGGTTTAAGGTTTTTAAGAACAAGTCATAACGAATATGATTTAATTATAAATGACGCTACAGACCCGTTCGGACACACCGAGGGACTTTTTACAAAAGAGTTTTACGGCAGCTGCTACAAGGCACTTAAGGATGACGGAATTATGGTATATCAGCACGGCAGTCCGTTCTATGATGAGGACGAGGGTGCTTGTAAGGCTATGCACAAGAGAGTGTACAACTCATTTCCGATAAGCCGTGTGTATCAGGCACATATTCCTACCTGTGCCGCAGGTTATTGGCTGTTTGGCTTTGCATCTAAAAAGTATCATCCGCTCAAAGACCTTGACGCTAAAAGATGGAACAAGCGTGGCATAAAAACTTGGTACTATACGACCAATCTTCATCGAGGTGCATTTATGCTGCCGAAATATGTTGAAGATTTACTTGCAGAAGAAGAAAAATAATTTTATATATTGGAGGAAAACAAAATGAGCAGACTTTTAATTATCGGTTGTGGCGGTGTTGCAGGTGTTGCAATTCACAAGTGTTGTCAGAACAGCGATGTTTTTACGGAAATTTGCATTGCAAGCAGGACAAAATCAAAGTGTGACGCTATAAAAGCAAAACTTGAAAACACAACAAAAACGGTTATTACAACCGCACAGGTAAATGCCGACAGTAAGGATGAACTTGTGGCTCTTATTAATTCATACAAGCCCGATGCGGTATTAAACCTCGCACTTCCGTATCAGGATTTAACAATTATGGACGCCTGCCTTGAAACCAAAACAGACTACATTGATACGGCAAACTATGAACCGGAGGACACAACAGACCCCGAATGGAAAGCTGTTTATGAAAAACGTTGCAAAGACCTTGGCTTTACCGCTTACTTTGATTATTCGTGGCAGTGGGCATATAAAGAAAAGTTTGAAAAAGCAGGTATCACAGCACTTTTGGGTACAGGCTTTGACCCGGGTGTTACAAGCGTATTTACAGCATATGCGCTCAAGCATTATTTTGATGAAATCCATTATATAGATATTCTCGACTGCAACGGCGGCGACCACGGCTATCCGTTTGCAACAAACTTTAACCCTGAAATCAATCTTCGTGAGGTATCCGCAAACGGCTCGTATTGGGAAGACGGCAAGTGGATTGAAACCAAACCTATGGAGATTAAGAGAGTGTATAACTTTGACGGTGTGGGCGAAAAGGATATGTACCTGCTTCACCACGAGGAAATCGAGTCACTCGCAAAAAATATTCCGAATGTAAAGCGTATTCGCTTCTTTATGACATTCGGACAGAGCTACCTTACACATATGCAGTGCCTTGAGAATGTCGGTATGCTTTCTACCGAGCCTGTTATGTATGAGGGCAGAGAAATTGTACCGATTCAGTTCTTAAAGGCTCTTTTGCCTGACCCTGCATCTCTCGGTCCACGCACTAAGGGCAAGACAAATATCGGCTGTATCTTTACAGGCGTTAAGGACGGCAAAGAAAAGACAATTTACATCTACAATATGTGCGACCATCAGGAGTGCTATAAAGAGGTCGGCTCGCAAGCTGTATCATACACAACAGGTGTGCCGGCTATGATCGGTGCGTCGCTTGTTCTTAGCGGTCAGTGGAAAAAGCCTGGTGTTTATAATGTAGAGGAGTTTGATCCCGATCCGTATATGGAGGCACTTAATAAATTCGGTCTTCCTTGGGTTGTTGACGAAAATCCCGTAACAGTTGAGTAAGCCGATGAAATTTACAGAATTAAAAACACCTTGCTATGTTATAGATGAGCAAAAGCTGATAAAAAACCTTGAAATATTAAAAAGCGTTCAAGACAGGACAGGCTGTAAAATCCTGCTTGCTCAAAAGGCTTTTTCGGCATTTTGCGTGTATCCGCTTATGAGCAAATATTTGTCGGGAACAACCGCAAGCGGGCTTTATGAGGCTAAACTCGGTCACGAATGTTTCGGAAAAGAAACGCACATTTTCGCACCTGCTTTTAAGGAGAATGATTTTGAAGAGATTTTAAAAATCTGCGGTCATATTGTTTTTAACTCATTTTCTCAACTTGAAAAATACAGGGATAAATGGCAAAATGCAGATGTAAGCGTAGGCATACGACTTAACCCCGAATTTTCCACACAAGAGGGACACGAAATTTATGACCCGTGCGCTTACGGTTCAAGACTTGGGGTTACAAAGGCAAATTTCAGAGAAGATTTGCTTGACGGAGTTGAGGGCTTTCACTTTCACACATTGTGCGAGCAAAATTCAGATGATTTGGTGTCTACTTTTAAGGCAGTTGAAGAAAAGTTCGGCAAGTATTTTTATAACGCAAAATGGCTCAACTTTGGCGGCGGACATCATATTACACGAGATGATTACGATACAAAGGCGCTTGTTGACCTTATAAAGTATGTTCAAAATAAATACGATGTTGAAGTTTATCTTGAACCCGGTGAGGCAGCGGCACTGAATGCAGGCTATCTTATTACAGAGGTTATGGACATTGTTCATAACGGACTTGATATTCTGATTCTTGACGCATCTGCCGCCTGTCATATGCCTGATGTTCTTGAAATGCCGTACAGACCGCCGCTCAAAAACAGCGGTAAGCCTAATGAAAAAGCGTTTACTTATCGTTTGTCATCTTGTACCTGCCTTGCAGGCGATGTAATCGGCGATTACAGCTTTGACAGTGAAGTTAAAATCGGTGACAGATTGATTTTTGAGGATATGGCGATTTACTCAATGGTAAAGAACAATACCTTTAACGGTATGCCGCTGCCGTCAATTGTGCTTATGCATAATGAAGATAACTGCGAGGTTATAAAAGAATTTTCGTACAACGATTTTAAAGAGAGGCTTTCATAAATGAGCTTTGAGTATATAAAAAACAAATTTCCGACTGACGATGGCTTTTGTATGCCTGCTGAATTTTCAAAACATTCCGCCACCGTTATGATTTGGCCCGAAAGACCCGGAAGTTGGTGCTATGAGGCAAAATTTGCCGAAAAGGTTTTTGCGGAAATTATAGGAAAAATTGCGGAGTTTGAAAAGGTATTTGTGCTTGCAAGCGACAAAAAATTTGCTCACGCAAAGGCTTGCCTTGAAGGTGTTAAAAATGCGGAAGTTTTGAATATAAATTCCGATGATGCATGGGCAAGGGATACCGCCCCGACTTTTGTTGTAAATAATAACGGCGAAATTCGTGCCATCGACTGGCAATTCAACGCATGGGGCGGCGAATATGACGGTTTGTATGCAAATTGGGAGAATGACGATAAAATTCCATATGAACTTTGCAAAACGCTTGGCGTTCCGTTGTATGACGCACATCCGTTTGTGCTTGAGGGCGGCTCAATTCATACTGACGGAGAGGGCACGCTCATTACAACAGAAGAATGTCTGTTAAGCAAAGGCAGAAATCCGCAGCTGACAAAAGCCGAGATTGAAGAAAAGCTAAATAAATACCTCGGTATAAATAAAACAATCTGGCTGCCAAAGGGTATTTATAATGACGAAACCAACGGTCATATAGATAACATATGCGCATTTGTCGCTCCCGCCGAGGTTGTACTTGCGTGGTGTGATGATGAAAACGACCCGCAATATGCAATATCAAAAGCGTGCCTTGATATTCTTGAAAATTCAACCGACAATAAAGGAAGAAAGATTAAGGTCCATAAACTGCCTGTTCCGAAAATTCCTGTGACAGTTACCGAAAACGATATAAAAGGATATATATTCGAGGACGGAGAGGACACAAGAGAAGTCGGAGAAAGGCTTGCGGCATCGTATGTTAATTTTTATTTTTGCAACGGCGCTGTGATTTTGCCTCAATTCGGCGGTGAAAATGCCGAAAGCGACAGAGTTGCCGCAGAAATTCTTGAAAGAGTTTGCAAAGACAGAAAAATTATTCCGATTTATGCAAGAGATATTATTGTCGGCGGAGGCAATATTCACTGCATTACACAACAAATTCCGTTTGCCGATAAGGGAGGTAAAATATGAGAAAAGTTAAGGTATCGGCGGTTCAGATGAAATGTACAACCGATGTTTGGGAGAATATAGCAAATGCCGAAAAATTTGTGCGACAGGCAAAAGAAGACGGCGCAAATATTGTTTTACTCCCCGAACTGTTTGAAAGGCAGTATTTTTGTCAGGAAAGACGATATGACTACTACAATTTTGCTAAGCCTACCCTTGAAAACGACGCTGTAAAACATTTTGCAAAACTTGCGAAAGAACTTGAAATTGTTATTCCTGTCAGCTTTTACGAGCGTGACGGAAACCGCCTTTTCAACAGTGCTGCGGTAATTGATGCAGACGGCGAAATTCTGGGTGTATACCGTAAGACTCACATTCCCGACGACCATTATTATCAGGAAAAATTTTACTTTATTCCGGGTGATACGGGGTTCAAAACTTTTAAAACTAAGTTCGGTACAATCGGTGTAGGCATTTGCTGGGATCAATGGTTCCCTGAAACCGCAAGAGCGCTTGCGTTAAACGGTGCCGAATTGATTTTCTATCCGACCGCTATCGGTTCAGAACCTATACTTGAGTGCGACAGTATGCCGCATTGGAGAAGATGTATGCAGGGACATTCTGCGGCAAATGTAATTCCCGTAATTGCGGCAAACCGCATAGGTAGGGAAGATGTAACCCCTTGTGACGAAAACGGCAATCAGACCTCCTCACTTGTTTTTTACGGCTCATCTTTCATTACAAACGAAACGGGAGAGATTATTAAATCTGCGTCAAGAGATGAAGAAACCGTGCTTACAGCAGAATTTGACCTTGACGAGATTTTTCAAAACAGACTCGGCTGGGGAATATTCCGTGACAGACGCCCGGATTGCTATAAGGTAATAACCGAAAAGTGATTAGAAGAAAAATATGTGCTTGATATGCGACAGAATATTAAAAAGTAAAATGCTGATTTAATTTCTGATACATAACAAAATCATAAAAACATAAAAACAGAGCAGACTGTAATTTTAAGTCTGCTCTGTTTGCTTTGATTTTGATTATTTATCCGCCTGAATTTTTACGAACTGTTCCTGCATATAGCTGTAAACATCGTCGGGTACATTCGTAAATACATAACATTTGTCAAGATATTCGTCACTCGGGAAGATAAGTTCGTTATTTTTTATATCCTCGTCAAGATACTCGTCATATGCTTTCTGATTAGGTGTTGCGTAGTAGAGATATTCAAAGTTAGCTGCCGCAATTTCAGGTGACTGCATAAAGTTAATGAATTTTTCGGCATTCTCTTTGTTTTTACTGCAAGTAGGAATACACATTGCGTCATAGAAAAGGTTAGAGCCGTTTTCGGGCATTGCATAGTCCAAATCTTCGTTATTTTCCATCATCATAACGATATCGCCTGCGTAGTACGGTGCGATTGCCGACTGACTGTTTTCCATTTCTGTGAAAACCTGATCCATTACATATTTCTTAAGCAAAGGCTTTTGTTCGGAAAGCTTTGCAGCCGCCTTGTCAACATCCTCTTTGGTACAATTGGCGGGATTAATACCGCAAAGCTGCATTGCAATTGCCATAGCGTCACGGCTGTTGTTAAACATAAGAATGTCGCCGCTTAACGATTTATCCCAAAGTGCTTCCCATGAAGTTGGCTTTGTTGCCACTTTTGTTTTGTCATAAACCATTGAAGTAACGCCCCAGGTGTAGCAAACAGTGTATTTACCCTCAGGGTCGCAGGAAAGATTTTTAAAGCGTTCCATAAGGTTATCTTTGTTAGGAATGTTGCTGTAATCAAGTTCCTGCAGCATATTTTCGCTTATGAGCTTGCTTATCATATAATCTGACGGAATAATAACATCGTAACTTACATTGCTGTTTTTAAGCATATTGTAAAGTTCTTCGTTGGTTTCGTAAGTGGTGTAGTTTACCTTGATGTTGTACTCTTTTTCAAATTCGTCAATTACATCAAGCGTACCGTCCTCACCGTTTGCAATGTATTCGCCCCAGTTATATACATTAACTTCACCGTCATAGCTTTTGCCGCATCCTGCCATTGCACTGCAAGCCGCTGTACCGATGAGTAAAGAAAGAACAACACAGCCAAATTTTTTCATTTTCAATCTCCCTTATTCAGTTTATTTTTTCACCTTTTCCTCGTGTTTGTCACGAATATTTATAAGTATCATAACGATAAGTACCGCTAAAAACAAAAGTGCGGAAAGCGCATTGATTTTCGGCGATATTCTTCTGTGTGTCATTGAGTAAATCTCAATTGATAAGTTTTGAAACTTTGCGCCTCTTGTAAAATATGTGATTATAAAATCGTCAAGAGAGTAAGTAAAGCTCATTAAAAGTCCGGAGAAAATACCCGGCATAAGCTCGTGAATTACCACCTTGTAAAAAGCCTGCCATTGATTACAGCCGAGGTCGAGCGCCGCATCATAAATACTTTGGTCCATCTTGTGTATTCTCGGCATAACATTAAGCACTACAAAAGGAACGCAAAAACATATATGAGCAATAAGCACGGTAACAAAACCCATTTCAAAGTTAAATAATACACCTAAAAATGTAAATAAAAGCATAAGCGATACGCCCATTACAATGTCAGGGCTGATAATCGGAATGTTAGACGCACTTTGTATAAGCAGTCTTTTTTTACCTTTGAAATTGCTTATTCCTATAGCTGCGGCAGTGCCGAGTACGGTTGCGAAAATTGATGCGAGTACGGCAATTATAAGCGAATTGCCGAGAGCGTTTATAATTTTATCATCTCTGAAAAGTTCTTCATACCATTTGAACGAAAATCCTTTCCATACAGTAGTTTTACCCTCGTTGAACGAAAATATAATGAGTACAAAAATCGGAAGATATAAAAACAACATCACAAGCGTTGTATATATCTTTGAGGCAATATGCTTGTTTTTCATTATGCAATCGCCTCCTCATCTCCAAAGAAATTCATAAGCACAAGGAACACAAGGATGAATACCATCAGTATCAGCGAAATCGCCGAACCCGTACTTTGGTCTGTCCAGAACACCTTGTCTATAATGTCACCGATCATAATATCGTTTGTGCCGCCGAGGTACTGCGCTACAAGGAATGTACTTGCCGACGGAACAAAAACAAGTGTTATACCCGAAATAACACCGGGGATACTAAGCGGAAGCACAACTTTGCTGAACACATGAAATCCGTTTGAACCGAGGTCTTGAGCCGCCTCAATAAGACCCTTGTCAATTTTACTCATAACAGTGTAAATCGGAAGAATCATAAACGGAAGATACTCATAAACCATACCGAGCACAACCGCACCCGAATTTCCGAGGTATGTACCGTGTATTCCGAAGAATGATAAAATTGTATCGAGCGGGCCGTTTGACTGTAAAATCGTAACCCATGCGTATATTCTAAGCAAAAAGTTCATCCACATAGGAATCATCAAAAGCATATTTACAAAATTCTGCGTTGACGGTTTCATTTTTGTAAGCATATAAGCAAGCGGATAAGCAATAAGCAAACAGATTGCGGTTGATATTAATGCAATCCAAAGCGACCTTAAAAATACTTCTTTATAAAATAAAGCCTTTTCAAAAGCCTCCAACGAAAATCCGCCGTTCTTGCCTGTAAAAGCTGTAATACCGACCATTATCATCGGTATCATTGTAAATACCGCCATCCAAATTATATAGGGAATAGAGGGCTTGCGTGATTTCATCTTTAGCCCTCCTTATCGGATAAAACTTCAAATTTCGCTTTATCAAAATCAAACGAGAGCGGTACATAAGTGGCAACCTGTTCATCGGTATCACTGAGCATAAGCCATTTTCGTGTGTCCGACTCAAGGATAATCTCATTATGTTCACCCTTATAAATAACAGATTCAATATATAAATCCGTAAGGTCACCGTTGCCGTCACCCGCAAGTGAAAGTGCGTCCGGCGGAAGAATGATTTTTAACTTTGTGCCTTCCTTAAAATAATGATTTGGCACTTCAATGGTTTCGTCTTCAAACTCAAAGCTGAATGTATTTTCGTCTTCGTTTGCGGAAGAAACCGTTACTTCGATTTCATTATTATAGAACGGCAGGAGTTTATTCATAATCTGAATATTAAACGGAATTACCTGCATACCGATCTGACTGCCGATTTCTGCGGAAGAAGTGGAATGTATAAGAATTTCGCACTTGCCGCACATTACGCTCATTTCGTAGTGAACACCCTTAAATGTTGATTTTACTACAGTGCCTGCAAGCTGACCTTTTTCTGGAGTTGTAATTTCAATATCCTCGGGACGGATTACAACATCGACAGGCGTGTTTTCGCCAAAGCCCTTGTCAACACATTCAAGTTGTTTGCCGAGAATTTCTACACGGCAGTCGCCGAGCATTGTGCCGTTAAGAATATTTGCCTCGCCGATAAAATCCGCAACAAACGCATTTACGGGTTCGTTGTAAATATCTTCAGGTGAGCCAACCTGCTCAACAACACCGTTGTTCATTACAATAACGGTATCGCTCATTGTAAGAGCCTCTTCCTGATCGTGTGTTACATATATAAAAGTTTTTTGAGAGTTTTGCTGAATTTCTTTTAATTCAATCTGCATACTCTTTCTTAGCTTAAGGTCAAGCGCACCGAGCGGTTCGTCAAGCAAAATAACTTCCGGGTCGCACACCAAAGCCCTTGCAATGGCAACACGCTGCTGCTGACCGCCCGAAAGTTTTGTGATAGCTCGCTTTTCATATCCTTTAAGGTCAACAACCGCAAGCATTTTTGAAACACGCTCTTTAATTTCGTTTTTCGGTAGTTTTTTCAGTTTTAAACCGAAAGCGACATTGTCAAACACATTAAGATGTGGGAAAAGCGAATATTTTTGAAAGACCGTATTAACATTTCTTTTGTTTGGCGGTGTGCCGTTGATTCTTTTACCATCAAAGAGAACATCTCCGCTTTCAGGTTCGACAAAACCGCCGATAATTCTTAGGGTAGTGGTTTTTCCGCAGCCGCTCGGCCCGAGAATAGTAATAAATTCCTTGTCTTTAAAGTCAAGGTTTATATGGTTTAATATTACCTCTCCGTCAAATCGGACGAATATATCCTTTAAAGATATAATGGTATTTTTTTCTGACTGCTCCATTCACGCACCCCTGTTCATAAAAAATCTAATATGCTGTATTTATTGCATAACTAAAGGACGGAGAGTGACAATTGGCAAAAGCTTTGACCAAGCGAACACTGTCCGCCCCTACAATTTACTGTAGCAATATTGTAAAGACAAAAGCATACCAGTAAATTATAGTCTTTTTTGCAGTAAAAGTCAATTATTATATTTTTGCAAATACCGCTTTTATTGTGTGTGTTAAAATGATGTGAACCAATAAAAAAGAGAAGCAGAAAATACGGATATAGTTTGTCAAGTGTAAGAAGAAGGCAATTCGCAGATATCCGGAACTGACGGTACCGGGAGAAAAAGTACAGATGGTCACATCTATTTACAACGCAGAAGATATGTAAAATGCAATTGAGAAAACGCTTTGCTTTTTATATGTCATATGATATAATAATGTGTAAGTAAAGTGGGTAGAAGACCTGCAATCTGTAATCAAATTACAGGTTTTCTACCCTTGTATAAAAATATAGTTAATTATACAAAATCAATGTTTTGTATAATTGAGGGAAGGTGAAGCATTTAAATGAGTATTTCTTTCATAGATGAAGCGCCGCAGATAATCAAGGATTACTTGTTTTATATGCAGACGGTCAAAGGAAAATCACAGAAAACCGTTGATGAGTACTACATAGATTTGCGTACATTTTTCAGATTTATAAAATTACAGCGTGGACTTGTTCCGAATGATTCTGAATTTGAGAACATTTCGATTTCTGATGTTGACCTTGAACTTGTGAAAACCGTCACATTGAACGACGCATATGAATTTATGAATTATATTCAGCGTGAGCGCAAAAATCAAAATGTTACCCGTGCCCGTAAATGTTCGAGCCTTAAGGGTTATTTTAACTATCTCGCAACAAAAAAATGCGTGCTTGACAGCAATCCTGTTGAACAGCTTGAAGTTCCAAAAAAGAAAAAATCTTTGCCAAAGTATCTTACGCTTGAGCAAAGTCTTGAATTGCTGAATGCAGTCGACGGTGATTATAAGGAGCGTGATTACTGTATTCTCACGCTGTTTTTAAATTGCGGCTTGCGTGTGTCTGAAATAGCGTCTTTGAATTACACGGACATTCATCAGGATGACACTATGCGTGTTGTCGGCAAGGGCAACAAAGAACGAATTATTTACCTTAATTCCGCCTGCGTTTCCGCAATCGAAAATTATATGCGGGTGCGGCCCGTTGACGGCGTTAAGGACAAATATGCGCTGTTTATCAGCCGAAATCACCGCAGAATGAGCGTAAAAACCATACAGGCTATGGTGTATAAATATCTTGAAAAAATCGGTCTGAATGCACAGGGCTACTCCTGTCATAAGCTAAGGCACACTGCGGCAACACTGATGTATCAGTACGGCGGAGTTGACATACGAGTGCTAAAAGATGTGCTCGGTCACGAAAACCTCGGCACAACCGAGATTTACACCCACTTAAGTTCCGAGCAGATGAAAAATGCCGCCGAGAAAAATCCTTTGTCTAAGGTAAAGCAAAAATCCAATAAAAAATCTGATGAGAAATAATAAAAATTTATTACGAGTTATAATGTTGACCTAAATTTTAAAATTATTTAATCTAAACCATAATTTACCCCAACTTTTGATAAAGACGCTAATAAAAAAACAGTCCCGACTTTGATTTTTCCAAAGCCGGGGCTTGTCATATCTTTACTGCGCCGCCTACATCTGTAAGCGGTTTATTTTCTGCTAAATTAATTATTTTCACATTATGAATTATACAAAATCTTTCAATTTTTCGGAAATTCGGGTGAGTTTTTATATCACCGAAAAACGCTACAGTACCGTCATCAATCATTGTACACGCACCGCCGATAAATCCGTAATCGTATCCGTCAAGTCTTATGCTTCCGCTGTCGATTTTCAGAACATCAATTCCGTTTTTGGTAAGCGCATTATAGATTGTGCTGTCGGCGGTTATGGCACTGTTTTTACCGATAATCGCAGTTGAACAGCGTGTGTAACCTTGTTTTACATCGACTATCTCAATGCCGTTTTCCTTGCAGTAATTTTTGACTGAAACATCTATAGCCTCTTCCCTGCCGTATAATTTTCCGCTGATATACAGGCAATTAAGTGCCACGCAATGCGGATATTTGCCGTCAATATTGTTCTTGCAAAGAATTATATTATAATCTTTGTTTTCAAGAAGTCTTTTTAAATTATTACATTCTTTAAGCAGAAAAATATAGTTGTTGATTTTTAGCATTTGCATATCAATATGCCGCTGCTCGGGTGTATTAAATTGTAAAATTTTATCCGAAGGTATAATATCGTACCCAAAATTTTCAATTGCTTTGCAAAGTTTCGGGTACTCGTCGGACATTACAAAGGCGCTCATATGCTGACTGCCTCAAAGGCCTGTCTTATATTTTTAACCCCGATAAGCTCTGCACCGTCACATTTTACGGCTTTCAGATTGTGATACGGAAGAATAATTTTTGTAAATCCAAGCCTTACAGCCTCGTTTACTCTTAATTGAGCTTGAGAAACCGCCCTGATTTCGCCGGCAAGACCGATTTCGCCGAACACTACAACATTCTCGTCAATCGGAACATCTTTCAGACTGCTGATAAGCGCCATTGCGACCGCAAGGTCAATGGCAGGTTCGTCAATTCTAAGACCGCCGACAATGTTTATATAAGCGTCATTGTTTGAAAAATAATATCCCGCTCTTTTTTCAAGCACGGCAAGCAAAAGCGAAAGTCGGTTGTAGTCAAAGCCCGTTGCCATTCTTCGAGCGTTGCCGTAGCCGCTTTGCGTTGCAAGTCCCTGAACTTCCGCAAGAATAGGACGAGAACCCTCAATTGTACAGGTTACGCAAGTACCCGATACGCCTTTCGGTCTGCCCGACAGCAACATTACAGACGGATTGGGCACTTCCACAAGTCCCGTGTCGGTCATTTCAAACACGCCGATTTCGTTTGTAGAACCGTATCTGTTTTTGACTGCTCTTAAAATTCTGCATGACATCTGCTTGTCACCTTCAAAGTGCAGTACGGTATCAACGATGTGCTCAAGCACTTTCGGACCCGCAATTGAACCCTCTTTGTTTACGTGACCTACCACAAACATTGGAATATCAAGCGACTTTGCCGTGCGCATAAGGCAGTTTGTCGATTCTCTGACCTGCGTTACACTGCCCGGTGAGGAGCTTAATTCTGTAAGATTCATTGTCTGAATTGAGTCGATCATTACTATATCGGGCTTTTCAGCACGGATTTGTTCGCACACTACTTCTACATCGGTTTCGGTCATTACAAAAAGATTCGGAGAATTTACACCGAGTCGGTTTGCCCTTAACTTAAGCTGTCTTTGTGATTCTTCGCCCGATACATAAAGCACTTTCATTGAGTTGCCGAGATATTGACAGATTTGCAGTAACACGGTTGATTTGCCGATACCCGGGTCACCTCCGAGTAAAATAAGACTGCCCTTTACAATGCCGCCGCCAAGCACACGGTTAAGTTCGCCGCAGCCCGTGTCGTAGCGGTGCTCGTTTTCGGTGGTGATTTCCGTAATTGAATAAGGAGAAGAAACCGCAGAAGCTACCTTTCTTTTTACGGCAGGCGCAGCTTTCACGCTTTCTTTGATTTCTTCTTCCATTGTGTTCCATTCGCCGCAGGTCGGACATTTTCCGTACCATTTCGGTGATTCGTAGCCGCACTGCGAGCAGATATATACACTTTTAATTTTTGCCATATTAAACTTCCTTTAATAAACATTCATCAGTCCGACAGCTATCGCATAAGCCATTTTTTGTTGATAGGTATCGTCCTGCAATTTTGCACATTCGCTTTCGTTAGAGATAAATCCGCATTCACAAATTACGGCGGGCACAGTCGCATTTTTTAAAAGATAAATGCTTTTATCCGCTTTCTTACATTCCCTTTCATTGTCAGGCTGGAGCATAGTTTTTACAGATTGTCTGATACTCTCCGCAAGATTGGCGCTTTGCGGATTGTTAGGTGAATAAAAAACTTGCGTTCCGCTGTATTTGCTCTCGGTAAACTTATTCTGATGAATACTGATTACCACATTTTCGGGATTTGAATTAAATACAGAAAGACGGTTTTTCATATCGGAAACTTTGCGCTGTCGCACATTTTCGCCTTGCGTATATACGGATTTGTCCTCTGTTCTGATTTGCTCTGTTTTATAGCCGAACAGTGTAAGCATATCCGCAAGTTTTACGGATATTTGCAGATTAAGGTCTTTTTCCACCACATTGTTATCATTTACAGCGCCGCCGTCCTCACCGCCGTGACCTGCGTCGATTATTACAGTATGCGTGTTTTCGCTGACATTACTTTCACTCGTCAGTACATTAAGGCGAAAATAAGCCATTGTAATCAGGAAAACAAAAGCAATTATAAGAATAAAACATATTGTAAAATACAAGATTTTCTTAAATTTCATAAAGCCGAACACCCCGTTTTATTTTTATGTGCGGAGTGCATTGCTTATAACAATTATAACATAGGCAATGCAAATTTTAAAGGCAAAACTAAAATTGTAACTATATAGTTTTGTCTGAATACTCTGTTAGTAATCAAAATGTAAGTACGGCGCACACCTATATGCGATGTACAGAAAATTCAGGTGAAGTTAATGGAAAAAACAACTCTTGACAAAATTCCGCTGAATTGCGAGGCTTATATAGACAGTATCGAGTGCGGCAACGGCATAAAAAACAGAATTTTTGATATGGGCATAACAGAGGGTGAGAAAATCGTGCCGATAATGAAAAGTCCGTTTGGCGACCCGACAGCGTATTTGTCAAAAGGAACGGTAATTGCGCTTAGAGAAAGCGATTGCAGTAAAATTACGGTACGCCTAAATCGGGATTACGCATAAATAATTAAAAAGTTGGGAGGTTTTTATTTGCTGACAAGAAACAGCCGTAAAACAGAGGCAAACGGAAAAATGTGCGACAATGCAGACTACAATGTGGTACTTGCCGGCAATCCTAATGTCGGAAAAAGCACGATTTTCAATGCTCTTACAGGTATGAAACAGCACACGGGCAATTGGACGGGCAAAACCGTTGAGTATGCCAAAGGGTGCACAAAAATCAAAGACAAAAGTTTTTCCGTCGTCGATTTACCCGGCACATATTCTATGATTTCTTTTTCACCCGAAGAAGAAGTTTCACGGCAGTTTCTTGTCAGAGATGACATTGACTGCACGGTTATTGTAATTGATTCAAGCGTGCTTGAACGGAATCTTTCGTTTACCCTACAGGTTCTTTCGGTAACGAAAAAAGCGGTGCTGTGCCTCAATCTTAGCGACGAATGTTGTAAAAACGGTTTTGTTATTGATGAAGATGAGCTGTCGCTTAATCTCGGCATACCTGTTATAAGCACCAATGCTACAAAGAAAAGCGATATTGAAAAAATCCGAGAGAAAATTTACGATGTCTGCACCGAAAAAACAAAATGCTTTCGTGTTACAAGGCTGTATGACGGAATAGATATTTTTAATAAGGAAAAGCACAAAGAAAACACTGAATTTCTTGCCGCTCGGTCAAAGGAAATATGCAGTCGATGTATAAAAAAATGCGGTGAAAACATAAGCGAAAAAACCAAAAAGCTCGATAAAATACTTACTTCTAAAATTACGGGAATACCTATTATGATACTTTTGCTCGGTTTGCTTTTCTGGATAACTGCGGTTGGCGCAAATTATCCGAGCCGTCTTTTGAGCGAACTGTTTGAATATATAAAAGTCGGTTTGGTATATGTATTTGATTTTTTTAATGCACCGGATTTTATAAAAGGCTTTTTTATAAACGGAATATACACGACACTCAGTTGGGTGGTTGCGGTAATGCTGCCGCCAATGGCGATATTTTTTCCGCTGTTTGCGCTGATAGAGGACTTTGGCTATTTACCGAGGATAGCATTTAATCTTGACAAATTCTTTTCAAAATGCGGTGCGCACGGCAAGCAAGGTCTGACTATGGCAATGGGAATCGGCTGTAATGCCTGCGGAGTTACGGGCTGTCGCATAATAGAATCACCTAAAGAAAGACTGATTGCGACAGTTACAAATAATTTTATGCCCTGCAACGGAAGATTTCCGATGCTTATTGCGCTGATTACAATATTCTTTTCGGGCAGTGCCTGCGTATTTGCAAGTTCAATAAGCATAGCGTTAATCCTTGTTTTACTGATACTTTTTGCGGTTATGATGACAATGTTTGTGTCTAAAATATTGTCTGTAACGCTGTTAAGCGGCGAGCGTTCGGCTTTTGCGCTTGAACTTCCGCCGTACCGCAAGCCGAGAATTCTAAAAACTATAGTCAGCTCGTTTTTAGACCGTACCTTGTTTGTGCTTGGCAGAGCGGTTATAGTAGCAATTCCGGCAGGAGCGCTGATATGGCTGCTTGCAAATATCTATATTGCAGACAGCTCACTGCTTTCGTATTGTACGGATTTTTTTGACCCGTTCGGCAGAGCCATAGGTCTTGACGGTGTAATTATAATGGCTTTTGTACTCGGCTTTCCTGCAAATGAAACTGTCATACCGATAATAATTATGTCGTACCTTTCCACGGGTACGCTGACTGATTTTGCAAGTTATGAAGAACTCTTTGCATTGCTTACGCAAAACGGCTGGACGCTTACAACGGCAATCTGTACAATAGTAATGTGCATCTTCCACTTCCCTTGCTCCACAACCTGCCTTACAATTAAAAAAGAAACGGGTAGTATGGGCTGGACGATGTTTTCGATAGTTATGCCGACAATGATTGGCGTAGCGCTTTGCTATCTGATTTCTCATATTATGTAAATCAACTTAATTTAAAAAATCCAAACAGAAAGCCTGCCCTTACATTATGCAAGGGCAGGCTTTGAGGGTATCAAATGAAAACAATATTATAATTAGAATTCATAGATTAAGTATAAAGAAAAGGAGATTATAATGAAAAAATTTATTGCTTAATTAATCGGAAATTAATCAGAAATCAATTTCGAGGTCATAGTAGCAAGCCTTAAGGAGTTTTTCCATTTCTTCCTGACTTGGCTGACGAGGGTTAGAGCCTGTGCAAGCGTCTGCGATAGCATTCTTAGCTGTTTCGGGTAGCTTATCCATAAACTCTTTTTCGTCGATAATGCTTACATCAGCCTTAACGCCGCCCGGACCGTAGTTCTTAATAGCCTGCGGAATGTCGAGCTGATCGTTCATTGAGCGAAGTTCTGCGATAAGTGCGTCAACGAGTTCTTCTGTTGTTTCGCCCTTAAGGTCGATGAATTTAGCAATCTGTGCATAACGCTCAGCTGCTGTAGCATCTTTGGAATTATATTTAATTACCTTTGGAAGGTACATAGCATTTGCACAGCCGTGAATAATGTGACCGCCCGAGAATGCAGCACCTGTCTTATGAGCCATTGAGTGAACAATACCGAGAAGAGCGTTTGAGAATGCCATACCTGCAAGGCACTGTGCATTGTGCATAGCATCACGAGCGTCCATATCGCCGTCATATGACTTTTTAAGGTCGTTGTGAATCATCTTAATTGCGTGAAGTGCAAGAGCATCTGTATAATCACAGTTAAGAGTAGATACATATGCCTCAATTGCGTGTGTCATAGCATCCATACCTGTATGTGCTGTAAGCTTTTTAGGCATTGTTTCAGCAAGTGACGGGTCAACAATAGCTACATCAGGAGTAATGTTGAAGTCGGCAAGCGGATACTTGATACCCTTGTCGTAGTCGGTAATTACAGAGAAAGCCGTAACCTCTGTAGCTGTACCGGAAGTTGACGGAATAGCACAGAATTTTGCTTTCTGTCTTAATTTAGGGAAGCTGAACGGTGTGATAAGATCCTCAAATGTGATTTCAGGATACTCATAGAACGCCCACATAGCCTTTGCCGCATCAATCGGTGAGCCGCCGCCCATTGCTACAATCCAGTCAGGCTCAAACTCTCTCATAACGGCTGCGCCCTTCATAACTGTGTCAACAGATGGGTCAGGCTCAACACCCTCAAAGAGTTTAACTTCCATTCCTGCTTCTTTTAAATAATCAACAGCCTTGTCAAGGAAACCGTTACGCTTCATTGAGCCGCCGCCTACTACTACAATTGCTTTTTTGCCTTCGAGTGTTTTTAAACTTGAAAGAGCATCTTTTCCGTGATAAAGATCTCTTGGTAATGTGAATCTGTACATTATTATGACCCCCTAATAGGAAATATTAGTCACTTTTTTATTGACTAAGGATATTATAACACCTTTTATTTCCAAAGTAAAGGGTTTTTAAGTAAAATTTATGTGAAAATATAGAAAAGTTTTTATTACATCACAAATATTATTATATATAATCACAGAACAGTCACATTATAACCCGTAAATGTTATCAACATCGTTTGCGTACTCTTTTACGAGCTCAAGAAAATGCTTTGCAACGGGATTGGTAGCGGATTTACTCCACGCCATAACATAAGAAATGCTTGTGTCAGCATCGCTTAGCGGTATGCTCGAACAGCTTTTGTCCGATGAAAAATTAAGCAGTGAACTCGGAACAATAGAAATTCCCATACCCGCTGCCACTGCCATATACATACTTTTTACATCGTCAAATGTATTTGTGATTTTGGGTGAAATATGGAAAGTGCGGTATAAATCCATAACCTCCATATACAGTATAGGAGAAACATTTTCAGAAAGAAGTACAAGTTTTTCGTTTGCAAGGTCAGCCATAGAAATATTTTTCTGCTTTGCCACAGTATTTGTTTTGTCCGCAATTACATAAAGCTGTTCGCTGTGGGTTACTATAGACTCGACAGATGAGCTTTCGGGCAGCATATCCCTCGGCATAAAGCAAAAGTCATAATCGCCGCCGAGTACATTACCGTTTTCCGAACCGTCAAGTTCTTTTACATCAACCGTAATATCGGGATAACGCTTGCGAAATTCTTTTATGCATTTTGTCGGAAACGAAAAAGAGGTTTGGTCGCACGCAACCGTAATTCTTCCCTTTCCTCCGTCATGCATCTGCTTTATTATAGATGTGGCTTTGTTCAAGGTTTCTACAATTTCTATTGCGTACGGCAACAAAGTCTTGCCCTCGTTTGTAAGGAGAACATCACGGTGCGAGCGTATAAAAAGCTGTACCCCAAATTCTTTTTCAAGGTCTATTATATATCGGCTTACTGTTGACTGCGAAACATAATTACGCCTTGCCGCCTCAGAAAAATTAAGTGTGCGAGCAACCGAAATAAAACATTTTAACTGACTTATGTCCATAAATAAACACTCCTTTCAAAAGCGGATATTATTTTTGTACTGTAAGTTTTCACTAATTGTATCTTGTTATGCAGGAAGTGAATAAATAAGTCAAAATCGATAAATAATTACATTAAAACTTTAGTTGACCAATTCTTTCCTTTCTGCTATAATTTGAGTATAGCATAATAGTATGCAAAAATCAAATAATAATCAAATACTATAAAACTATAAATAATTATGCGGCAAGGAGCAGTTATGAAAAAAATAGTTATTACAGGTATGGGCGCAGTTACACCTATCGGCATAGGTGTAGATACTTACTGGGAAAATATCACAGCAGGCGTGTCCGGTATAGACACAATCAAAAGTTTTGACGCATCTGAACTTGCGGTTCAGATTGCGGGCGAAGTAAAGAATTTTAACCCGTCGGATTATATGCCGAAAGACTTAATCAGAAAAACGGATCCGTTTATGCAGTATGCATATATTGCTGCAGAGGAGGCTTTAAAGCAGAGCAACCTTGAAATTGAACCTGAACGCACAGGTATTGTAATGGGTACAGCTATGAACGGCATTGCTACAATTGCGTTCACTCAAGACGCACTTTCGGGTGCTGCACATAAAAAGGTAGGACCGAGATTTATTCCTAAAATTCTCGGCAACATTGCCGCTGCAAATATAGCAATCGACCACAATATTCAAGGTCCGAGCCTTACCGTAAGCACAGCTTGTTCATCGGGCGGCGATGCAATCAACACAGCTTGTATGTGTATGCAGACAGGCAAAGCCGATGTAATGCTCGCTGTCGGTGCGGAGTCGGTTCTCTGCCCGCTCGTAATTTATTCGCTTGCAAACGCAAAGGCACTTTCACGCAGAAACGACTCCCCCGCTACCGCAAGCAGACCTTTTGATGTTACCCGTGACGGTTTTGTAATCGGAGAGGGCGGCGGTGCGCTTGTTCTCGAAACCGAGGAGCACGCACTTGCAAGAGGCGCAAAGATTTACGGCGAAGTTCTCGGCTGCGGCAACACAGATGACGCTTACCATGTAACAGCTCCGCATCCGGAAGGAAGAGGCGCTATTGCTTGTATGAAACAGGCTATTGCACAGGCAAATATCGACGCATCACAGATAGGTTATGTAAACGCTCACGGCACAGCTACCAATAAGGGCGATACTGTAGAAACCGCATCAATCAAAAATGTGTTCGGTGACAAACTTCCGTATGTAAGTTCAACTAAGGGCGCTACAGGCCATATGATGGGCGCAGGCGGCATTACAGAAGTTATTACCTGTGTAAAGGCTATTGAAACAGGAGTAATTCCGCCGACAATCAACTTAAATGAAGTTGACCCCGAGTGCAGCGGAATAGACTTTGTCGCTAACACAGCAAAGAAAGCCGAAATAGATTATGCTATGTCGAACGCATTTGGCTTCGGCGGACAGAATTCAAGCATTATTGTAGGCAGATACAAGGGATAATCCCTAATGATATAAAGGAGAAATTTATGCAGTTAACTTATGATTCAGATATGTTTGTAAAAACATTTGAAAGCGAATTTACATGGCTTAACGGCTTTATGAGAAATGTTCGCCGTTTTGGCAATAGAACAGCTGTTATTGACCCTGCCCGTAACATAAAGTGGACATATACAGAATTAAACACAGCTGCAAATAAGTTTGCAAATGCCATGAAAGCAGACGGTGTTAAAAAGGGCGATGTTGTATTTATGCAGCTTTTTAACTCTACACAATTTTTGCTTGGATATATATCACCGCAAAAACTCGGCGCTATCGGTAATCCCGCAAACTTTAATCTTTCTCCGGGCGAAACGGCGGAAATCATCGGTCACAACAAACCTACTGTATATGTGTATGACACAGAAATCCTTGATACCGTTGTAAAGGCTCTTGAAATCACTTCTCATACTCCAAAGGTAATTATCGCCGTAAACAACTCCGGTAAAGAAATCGAACTTCCGCAGGGACATATTCTTTTTGAGGACTATATCAAGAATGCCTCAGACGAAAATCCGCCTGTAGATTTTGAGCCGCATATATATGATGAGGTTGTTCGTTTGCAGACTTCGGGCACAACAGGCACACCAAAGGGTGTTCCGCTCAACAATGTAAACGAAGTGCTTTCGGCACACGATGTAATTATGCATTTCCCGCTCAACCCTACCGACATTACAATGAATATGACGCCGTGGTTCCACCGTGGCGGTTTACATTCGGGCGGTCCTACCCCTACTTTGTATGTAGGCGGATGTATTGTAATTCTGCGTAATTTTAACCCTAAGACCTGCCTTGAATATGTAGAGAGCAATAAGATTACTTTTATAACAGGTGTACCGTCAATTCTCACTCTGCTTGCAAGCCGACAGGAAAAGCACCCTAAGAATATTTCTTCTTTAAAGGGTATAATAACTATGGGCAGTCCGCTTGAAAAAGAGGCTTGTATTCGTTTTCAGAATGTGCTTACACCTAATATTTTTAACGGCTATGGCACAACAGAAACATTTTGGAATACATTTTTACGCCCGTACGATTTACCTGAAATGGCAGGTTCTGCAGGTCGTTCATGTACCGATGATGAGGTGAGAATCGTAAATGTTTACGATGAGGGAAAAGCAAATCCCGATGATACTGTTCCTTGTGACGGCAAGACAGAGGGCGAAATAATTATTAAGTGCCCCGGTAAGACAACCTATTGCTATGTGGGCAACGAAAAAGCCACAAAGGATAAATTTGCCGACGGTTGGATGTACACAGGCGATGTAGGCACTTGGGACGAAAATCAATTTATCACAATTTCGGGCAGAAAAGATGATATGATTATCAGCAAGGGCGAAAATATCTACCCTGCAAGAATCGAAGAGGCTATCAATAAGCACCCTAAAGTTTCGGAATGTATAGTAACGGGTGTGCCTGACAGTGTTCGTGGCGAAAGCGTTGCAGCCTATGTTATTCCCGAGGACGAAAGCCTTACTGCCAAGGAGCTTTTTGAATTTTGCGCAAATTCCCCTGATATTTCAAAGTATCAGGCTCCGAGATATTACCGCTTTGTGACAGAATTGCCACATACGGCGACAGGTAAAAAGCAACACTTCAAAATAAGACAGCAGGCTAAAGAAGATTTGAAAAACGGTTTGCTTATTAAAAAATAAAGGGTGATTTTTTGCAGATAAAACCATATTCAAGAAGAATCAATTACTATGAAACCGATATGATGAGCATAGTCCATCATTCAAATTATATCAGGTTTTTTGAGGAAGCACGATGTGACTTTATGGAGCAGATCGGCTGCGATGTAAGAGCACTTGAGGATAAAGGTGTTTCTATTGCTGTTGTTGACGCATACGCAAAGTACATTGTGCCGTTGAAATTTGACGATAAGGTTTACATCACAACAAAACTTACTAAGATTTCGGCAGCAAAAATGGAATTTGAATACGAAATCAGATTTGCTGATACCGATATTCTCGCAACAACAGGCAGAACCACGCATTGCTGTGTAAACCGCTCAAACAAACCTATGCCTATTAAAAAAGCTGACGCAAACTTGTACGAAACATTGCAAAATTTAATATAAGTTCTTTATTGAAAGTTTGGCGAATTTTTGGTGTATTGTTGCTTAGCGTAATACTTTGTCAAGTAATTATAAAAATTTGCCAAAACACAATTCATTAAAGTACCGACATAAAACAGAACCGATAAAATAAGCAACCCTCTGTAAGCAAAAACTTACAGAGGGTTTGTTGTTCAGTATGGATTTTAAGTTGGATTTGACTTTATAATTTACTTTTGTCAACAAAGTGGCTGA
>ULLE01001552.1_pt1 | contig 45015 bp, 25 predicted proteins | sample 1951331 | NCBI WGS metagenome assembly ULLE01 (sample SAMEA4835518, study PRJEB28245) | human gut metagenome | biome: gut microbiome; material: fecal sample | place: Denmark | collected 2008
GGAAGGCATAGTTCTTCGATACTTTCAATACACCGACAAACGTTTCGTTGGCATGTTCCAGAATTTCGATGACTTGCCCTTCCACCTGACGTTTCTTACATTTGGCACACAAGGAGATTTTGACCTTGTCGTTGTTCATGGCATGCGCGGAATTGCGTTCTGCAATGAAAATCGGTTCTCCGCCGTCGTCAGGAATAAAGGAGTTTTTCCCGTTGCTTTTCCGCTGGAAAGTACCCGTCAGGATTTGTCCTTTGTCATTGATTTTATAGCGCCCTTTTTCGACTTCAATCAGGAAATTGTCTTCCACCATTTCCTCTATGACATCGATACAGAGCATTTTTCCCGGATGGGTTGTGAGTTTTAGAGCTTGAAACAACTGCTTGAGGCTGAATGCTTCATTCGGCTTTGTGCGGAAATAACTGAGCAGCATTTCTACGAGCTCTTTTTTCTTCAGGTGTTTTCCGCCTTTTTTTTCTTTTTTCTTCTTAGCCATGTTGTTTAGAATTTAGAAACCGGCACTCTCTCAGTGACCAGTATGTTTGATATACAAAGAAAGCAAATTCCGTGGAATAAACGAGGATTTTTCTGTTAAGATGCTGAAAAACTATTATCTTTGCCGCGTTCTTATTACAAAGTCTGATATGAATGAAGTTGAATCATCTGTCCGCGAACATGAAATATACAAAGTGACCCTGGTGGGAAGCTTGGTGAATATTCTATTGGTAGTCTGTAAGTTTGCGGCTGGTTTCTGGGGCAAGAGTGCGGCCATGATTGCCGATGCAGTCCATTCTTTGTCGGATTTGATTACCGATTTGATTGTAATTGTTTTCGTCCGCATTTCCAGCAAGCCGGAAGACAAGGACCATGATTATGGACATGGCAAGTATGAAACGCTGGCTACCTTACTGATTGGAGCGGCTCTGCTGGCTGTGGGAGTAGGCATTTGCTGGAGTGGAGTGGAGTCTATTGTACTCTTTTTCAGAGGAGAGACATTGCAGTCTCCTGGCTGGATTGCCTTGGTAGCAGCTATCATCTCCATTGTATCCAAGGAAATTTTGTTTCATTATACCCGTATTGTCGGGAAACGTTATAACAGTCCGGCGGTTATTGCCAATGCGTGGCATCACCGGAGTGATGCATTTTCATCCATTGGTACGGCCATTGGCATCGGAGGAGCCATTCTATTGGGAGATAACTGGCGTGTGCTCGACCCGTTGGCTGCGGTAATTGTCAGTGTCTTTATTGTACAGGTGGCTGTCAAGCAGCTCAAATCGTGTGTGGATGAGCTGTTGGAACGCTCGCTTCCGGATGAAATTGAACAGGAGATTACCAAGATTGTCTTGTCGGTAGACGGCGTGTCGCAACCGCATCACCTGCGTACCCGTCGTATAGGAAGCCATTATGCAATGGATATGCATGTACGTATGGATGGAAATATTTCTTTGCACGAGGCACATGAAAAGGTGACGGCCATTGAACGAAAATTGCGGGAGGCCTTTGGGGCAAATACGTATATCAGTATCCATGCAGAACCCGAAAAGTAAAAGTATGGAGAAGAAAGTTTTAGTGACAGGTGCCAGTGGGTTTATTGGCAGTTTCTTGGTGGAAGGAGCCTTGGAACGAGGTTATCAGGTGTGGGCCGGTGTGCGAAAAACCAGTAGCCGGAAATATTTGCAGGATGCGCGTATTCATTTTGCTATTTTGGATTTTACCGATTCCGACCGGTTGGCCGGTCAGCTGGAGGAGCAGAAACGCTTGTATGGGAAGTGGGATTACATCATTCATTGTGCCGGCGTGACGAAATGCCTGGATAAGGCCGATTTTGAAATTGGGAATTACTGGGCCACGCGGCATTTTATTGAGACTTTGAAGCGATTGGACATGCTTCCCGTGAACTTTATTTACATAAGTTCGTTAAGTATATTTGGACCGATACGTGAAAAAGATTACACTTCCATTTGTGAGGACGATACGCCTCGTCCGAATACGGCGTATGGATTGAGCAAGCTTCATACGGAGGAATACCTGAAATCCTTGTCAGGCTTTCCGTATGTGATATTTCGTCCGACAGGTGTGTACGGCCCTCGGGAACACGATTATTTCCTGATGGCCAAATCCATTCAGCAGCATGTGGATTTTGCGGCAGGCTTCAAGCGTCAGGACATCACGTTCGTCTTTGTAAAAGATTTGGTACAGGCCATTTATTTGGCCATTGAAAAACAGGTCACAGGCCGGGCTTATTTCGTGAGTGACGGCCGCGTATACAACAGCCGTACGTTTTCCGATTTAATTCGGAAGGAGCTGGGCAATCCATGGATGGTCCGTTTTGTATGTCCGTTGTTTCTGCTGAAAGCCATTTCTTTCGTGGCGGAGAATATCGGACGGCTGACTCGGAAAGCCAGTACATTGAACTGTGACAAGTATCGTATCATGAAACAGCGGAACTGGAGATGTGACATTTCCCCGCTGGAAAAAGAATTGGGATATGTACCTCAATATCCTTTGGAAAGAGGTGTAAAAGAAATAATTGCCTGGTATAAGAAAGAAGGATGGCTATAGAACTGAAGTTATTTGAACGAGTAGAAAGTGGGAAGGGACTGTTTGCAGTAGAAAGCATCAGCTTGATTTATAATGCCCTGACTACCATTTTGATTTTGTTGCTCTATCCCCGGATGGATCATCCAGGGACGATGTTGCTGGAACGTCTGGGCATTGTGGTGATGACGTTCGTGCTGATTCATTTGTATCAGGCGTTTCCCTGTCGGTTGACCGCTTTTATCCGTATGGTGGTGCAGATGTCGCTATTGGCTTACTGGTATCCGGATACGTTTGAGTTCAACCGTTTGTTTCCGAACCTGGACTATCTGTTTGCCTCTGCCGAGCAGGCTATTTTCCATTGCCAGCCCTCCGTGGAATTCAGCAAGCTGTGCCCCTCGGTATGGTTCAGTGAGCCGTTCAATATGGGTTACTTCTTTTATTATCCCATGATGCTGATTGTGGTGGTGTATTACTTTCTGACCCGGTTTGAGTGGTTTGAGAAAATCTGTTTTGTGTTGGTCACCTCTTTCTTCATTTACTACCTGTTCTATATTCTGGTGCCGGTGGCCGGACCGCAATTCTATTTCCCAGCCATTGGAATGGATAAAGTAAACGCTTGTGATTTTCCTGCAATAGGAGATTATTTTAATGACAATACTTTCTTGCTTCCTGGGCCGGGATATGAACACGGATTCTTCTATAATCTGGTAGAAGCCTCACAGGAAGTGGGTGAACGTCCTACGGCCGCTTTCCCCAGTTCACATGTGGGAATCTCAACGATTGTGATGATTATGGCCTGGCGCGTAAACCGGAAATTAGCCTACATTCTGTTCCCGTTCTATGTGTTGCTGTGCTGCGCCACAGTCTACATTCAGGCGCACTACCTGATTGATTCCCTCGTGGGATTGATTACGGCATTTTTTGTGTATCAGTTAGCGACGCTGATGTATAAGCGCTGGTTCATTTCGCCCGTTTTCAAGCGTATCATGTATTAAGGAAAGGTCGGTAAGGAGTTTATTCTTCCTTACCGAATGTATTCTCAATGTGATCCAGGATGGCGTTCAGCTCTTGAAGTGTTTCTGCACGCAGCATGGCGATGCGGGTATCCTTGAAATTAGGAATTCCTTTGAACAGGGGAGAAGCGGCCAGGTGACGGCGCACGTGCAGGATGCCTCTGCGTTCATCCAGCAGGTTCACACTGTCGAGTACTTCCTGTCGCAAGACATCCATCCGCCATTTGAAAGAAAGGGGCGGAAGTTCTTCTCCGGTCTCCAGATAATGTTTTACTTCCTTGAAAATCCAGGGACGTCCGAAACTGGCCCGTCCAATCATGATGGCATCCACACCGTAGCGGTCGAAACATTCTTTGGCTCGTTGAGGCGTGGTGATGTCGCCGTTGCCAATGATAGGGATGCGCATTCTCGGATTCTTCTTGACTTCACCGATGAGTGTCCAGTCGGCTTCTCCCGTATACATTTGGGCGCGGGTACGTCCGTGAATGGTCAGCGCCTCGATGCCGCAATCCTGCAATTGTTCCGCCAGTTCCACGATAATCTTGTGCTCCGCATCCCACCCCAAACGGGTTTTTACGGTAACCGGAATCTTGACGGCATTGACTACGGCACGGGTAATCTCCAGCATCTTGGGTACGTTCTGCAACAGTCCCGAACCGGCTCCCTTGCCGGCTACCCGTTTCACTGGACATCCGAAGTTCAAGTCCAGTATATCAGGCTGTGCCTGTTCCACGATGCGGGCGGCTTCTACCATGGTTTCTGTATCTTTTCCGTAAATCTGGATAGCCACCGGGCGTTCCTTCTCGCTGATGTTCAGTTTCAGCATTGTTTTTCCGACCGAACGGATCAAGGCGTCGCTCGATACGAACTCCGTGTACACCATGTCGGCACCGAACTGCTTGCACATGAGGCGGAAAGCAGGGTCGGTGACATCTTCCATCGGGGCCAGCAACACTGGCTTTTCTCCTAAATCTATGTTCCTAATTTTCATTGGCTTGATATTGTCGCGCAAAGGTAGTGAAATTTTATTATATCCCGAAAAAACGCTACCTTTGCGCGGTAATATCATAATAGTGGAAATGAGTTATACAATCAAAGATTTTGAAATCATGGCACCTGTAGGCTCGCGCGAGTCGTTGGCAGCTGCCCTTCATGCCGGAGCCGATTCCATCTATTTCGGCATTGAGAGTTTGAACATGCGTGCGCGCTCGGCGAGTACTTTTACTATAGAAGATTTGCGTGAAATCGCCAAAATGTGCGAGGAACACGGGGTGAAGAGCTACCTGACCATCAATACCATCATCTACGACGAGGACATTGCACTGATGCGTAAGATTGTGGATGCAGCCAAGGAAGCTGGTATCAGTGCCGTCATTGCAGCCGATGTAGCCGTGATGGCCTATTGCAATGAGGTGGGACAGGAGGTACATCTTTCAACCCAGCTGAACATCAGCAATGCGGAGGCGTTGAAGTTTTACTCCCGCTTTGCCGATGTGGTAGTGCTGGCCCGCGAGTTGAATCTCAAGCAGGTGCGCAAGATATACGATGCCATCCAGGAACAGCAGATCAAGGGCCCGATGGGTGAGCTGGTACGTATCGAAATGTTCTGCCACGGTGCCTTGTGCATGGCGGTTTCCGGAAAATGCTATCTGAGTCTGAACGAACAGAACGCATCGGCCAACCGGGGAGCTTGCATGCAGGTATGCCGCCGGGCCTATATCGTGAAAGACAAGGAAAGCGATATCGAACTGGAAGTGGACAACCAGTACATCATGTCACCGAAAGATTTGAAGACCATTCATTTCATGGACGAGATGATTGAAGCCGGTGTCCGGGTGTTCAAGATTGAAGGCCGTGCCCGTGGTCCTGAGTACGTGCGTACGGTGGTGGAATGTTACAAGGAGGCCATTCAGTCGTATCTCGACGGTACGTTCTCCGATGAGAAAGTGGCCGACTGGGATACACGCCTGAAAACGGTGTTCAACCGTGGTTTCTGGAACGGATACTACCTGGGACAACGTCTGGGCGAATGGAGCAAGAACTACGGTTCGGAGGCTACGGAACGCAAGGTATATGCCGGACGCGGCATCAAGTATTTCTCCAATATCGGGGTGGCTGAGTTCTTGATTGAGGCGGCTGAAATCAAGGTGGGCGACAAGCTCCTGATTACCGGTCCTACTACCGGCGCCATGTATGTCACACTGGAGGAGGCACGAGTAGACCTGAAGCCAGTGGATGTGGTGAAGAAAGGGGTACACGTATCGTTTAAGGTACCCGACCGTATCCGTCCCAGTGACCGTCTGTATCGTATGGTGCCGGCAGAGGAACTGAAAGCAAAACGGAAAGAGTAATTTAATTTTCACGAATAGAATAAGAGAGAATCCTGTCAGGGCAGTTGAAATGCTTTGACAGGATTTTTTTGTGCATATATAGATATGAACAGGGTGGTTGATTCCTTGTTGAAATCTATGTGGAAAGATTTTTTGTAACTTTCTCTTTTTGTTAGCTTTCAGTGTATTATAGTTATTCACATGCTGTGAATAACTTGTGGATTACAAATAAGTTCATTGGAAAGGATTTGTGCATTCTCATAATTATTTTACTTTTGTGTCCTGGAGTTTCAATCCTAATCTAATATGAAAAAGATATATGTAAAAGAATGGATGTTGTTTCAGCCCTACGAGCGGCAAGATGAAATCGACATATATTATGTAAAAGTAGCTAACAACATTGCCGAATGTTTGGTGGGTATGGTCGGAGAACGTTACCCAGAGCATTCATTGCATGGCATTGCCATTTATTTGACCCTTTGGTTTCAGGATGTCATTTCACAGACCGGAATCTGGGAGGCATTTACCGAGGAGTGTCGTAAGCGGTATGGCCAGCCGGTACCTTTTATGACGCCGGAAGAAGAAAAGGAATATTATCCGGGAGAAGTGAATCCGGAAGAGTTGCGGTTCCTGTTGTGGCATTATTTCCAGTCCTTAGAGAAGCTGAAAGGTGGTGTGCTGAATCCGGAAAATCCGGGTATCGCGGAAGTGGCCCAACAGCTCTACGATTATTTGTCGGAAGAGTATGAGGTGGCACCGGAGAATACCCGTTTGCAGGAAATGCTGTATGGGGAACCTTTTGGAGCAAATGATTACCAGCGTTATCGCAATGTACTGGAGTGGTTCCACTTCTGCAGCTATACCGGATTTGAGAACCGGAGTGAATTCCAGCAAGTGGTAGCTACGGTGACGCGTATGGGAAATGTGAATCCCGGAATTCTGGAGTATGATGTCAAACAGAACATCTTGTTCGAAGGAAGAAAACATTTGCTTTCGTTGACTTCTGTAGATTGGTTGGGATTGATCGGGAAGAAGCATCCCGAAACGGCATCTTGGGCAGAAGTAAAAGTCACCCCTCAAGGCTTGTTCCTGTATGAAGGAGAAGACGAGGATTCTCTTTTTGTAAAAGACTTGTCAGGAAAAGAAGAAGGGCAATTGCATATCCGCAAGGATTCTTTGAACCTGAATTCGTTGAAAAATCGCAAGGAAGGAATGACGGTGCTTGGTGGTCGGCTGGTACAATATGGCGGTACGTGGTGGCAGGACGGCACACTGGTGATTTCTGATTATGACGACAAGATGAAGGAAGAAATTGCACAGAGAGCTGCGAAACGTGAAGATATCCGGCAAACCTACGATGCTTTTATGAAAGCATCCGGGGGAAAGCAGTTTGTGTTCTGCCAGTCGGAGGAAGAAGTGCGGGACTTCCTTTTCCAGAAAATGGAGTACAAAGAAAAAGAAGGAATACAGATGCCGAAGATGGATGCACGGCACGGACTGGTGCTGATGGTTTCTCCGCATACCGGCATCCATATCCAGATGCGTTTGTGCGAATGCATCTCTTCACCGGAAAACAAGTTTTATGATTTGAAGGAGGCACAGAAGAAGGCCATTTTGTTCCTCTTGAATCCGGAGGTGATTCCGTATGACTTGAGTTGTGCCCTGCAAGATGCCGGTATGTTGCCGGATGCCGGTCTGAACAGTCTGCAAGGCGAGGAGCAGGGGCGGGAACTGGTCAAGCAGAATGCCCGTTTCCTGACCGACTATTTCTTTGGAAAATGCAGGGAGAAGGATGCCTGATTATTCAATAATTCCTCCTCCTAATACCACATCTCCTCGGTAGAATGCCGCTGCCTGTCCGCTGGCAATAGAAGCCAGCGGCTCGTGCAGCTGGATATGTAATCTTCCGTCTTTCAGCTGGCTGACGGTACACCGGTTGGCTTGTTTCCGGTAACGTATCTTGACAATGACATCATCGTGTCCAAGTACAGTGTCAGCGTTCACAAGATTCCAGTGCGTGAGAAACATCTCGTTCTTTTCCAGTGCCAGCAGGTTGTCGCTGATAATCACCTTATTTTCTGGAGGGATAATCTCTTTCACAAAGAGCGCTTTGTTCAAATGGATGCCCAGTCCCCTCCGTTGTCCGATGGTATAGAAGGGATATCCTTCGTGTTTCCCGAGGTAGTGCCCCTGTTCATCGTAAAAATGACCGGGAGAAATGCTTCCTTCCGGTACATGTGTTTTGAGAAAAGAACGGTAATCCATGGGGCAGAAACATACCCCCAGACTGTCGCGCTTTCGGGCGGCTTTCAGAAATCCGCGTGCGGCAGCAATTTCACGTACACGGGTTTTGGTCAGTTCGCCCATGGGCAGGCACATCCGTTTCAGAATAGATTGTGGGAGGCCCCACAGGAAGAAAGACTGGTCTTTGTCGGTATCTTTTCCACAGGTGATGTGCCAGTAACCATTTATTTCCCGTTTATTGACGTAATGTCCTGTGGCCAGGTGATAAATGCCTCGTTCGTCGGCCACTTGTGCCAGTAACGGCCATTTCAGGTAGTTATTGCACAACGTACAGGGAACCGGTGTTCGTCCGGCCATATATTCTTGAATGAAATAGCGTATGATTTTTTCCTGGAAGATGTCTCGTGCGTCGTATACCAGGTGAGGAATTCCTAAAGTTTGGCATAGTTCGCGTGCATCGTCCAGGTATTCCGTGTTCCCGTCTTTCTCATAAAAACGGAACGTGATACCGGTCACTTCATATCCGGCATCCTGCAAAAGCAAGGCAGCTACCGAGCTGTCGGTACCGCCACTCATTCCCAATAAGACTTTCTTATTTTCTTCCATAGGGAGACAAAGTTACGCTTTTCTTCGGTTTGCAGACTCTTTCTTCTTGTGATTTAGTGGTGGAAATTGTTTATCGGGAGGTGATTGGTATGGTAAGAAAAAGGATGTGGTGGGGTATGGACATAAAAAAAGGAGTTCCGCTGAACTCCAACCTTTTGTTAACCTTAAATCTAATACTATGAAAAACACATTGCAAAGGTAAGGCTTTTGGAGAAATCTGCAAGCAGAAAATATGTTTTATAACATGTATTAAGAAAAAACCTTGTTTCTTCGGGGCTTTTATACAAATTTTTCAAGTAATCATATTCTTTTATTATCCTGTGAGAAAAAGCGGTAAGGAGGCATAAATACAGACAACGGAAAGAATAATCTATTTTCTGCTGACGCATACGGGTTTCTGTCCCGATAATTTCTCTGTACCACAGTGTGGGATACAAAAACCACAGTGTGAAATACATATCCCACACTGTGAAATATAAATCTCGCAGTGTGAAACAGAGAATGGATAGAGACTCCTGAAAGAATGTGCAGGCGTGATTTCAAAAATAGTTTTTTAGGCTTCCTTTGTGGGATTTCTCGAGCCGATTTAGTAGATTTGTTTATCTTTTAGCCACTTAGAAAGAATCATAGTATGAAAAAATCATTTTGGGCTTTAATGGGGTTGGTCAGTCTGGTATGGGGGTGTACGTCTTCAGCTGCTTCTACGGAAGAAGATTTGACACAGTATGTGAATCCTTTTATCGGGACTGATTTTACCGGGAATACCTATCCGGGAGCACAGGTGCCGTTTGGTATGGTGCAGTTGAGTCCGGACAACGGCTTGCCGGGATGGGACCGGATTGCGGGGTATTATTATCCGGACAGTACGATTGCCGGGTTCAGTCATACGCACCTTTCGGGCACTGGCGCAGGCGATTTGTATGACATTTCTTTTATGCCTGTCACTTTGCCCTACGTAGAGGCGGAAGCTCCGTTGGGTATCCATTCCAAGTTCTCGCACGAGCAGGAAAGTGCGTCGGCGGGTTATTATCAGGTTTTTCTGGAAGATTACGGAATCAAGGTGGAACTGACGGCCACGGAACGTTGCGGCATCCAGCGTTACACGTTTCCGGAAGCCCAGTCGGCTATTATCCTGAACCTGAAGAAAGCGATGAACTGGGACGCTACGCAGGACAGTTATGTGGAGGTGGTGGATTCTGTGACCATCCGGGGGTATCGTTTTTCCGACGGGTGGGCCCGCAATCAGAAAGTGTTTTTCCAGACCCGTTTCTCTGTACCTTTTGAAAAGGTGCAGCTGGATACCACGCCTATTTTGTACGACGACCATACCACGGGGACGGCCTATGTGGCGCGTTTCGATTTTTCCACGCGGAAAGGAGAGCAGGTGGTGGTGACCACAGCTCTTTCGGGAGTGAGCATGGAAGGGGCTGCGAAGAACCTGCAGGCGGAGGCGCCGGAGAATGATTTCGAGAAATACCGGTTGCAAGCCCGGGAGAAATGGAATCAGGAGCTGTCGAAAATCCGGGTACAGTCGGACAATAAAAAGGATAAGACCATCTTCTATACGGCGCTTTATCACAGCATGCTGGCGCCTACCATTTATTCGGATGTAGACGGAAAATACTACGGGCCGGACGGTCAGGTGCATCAGGCCGTGGGGTGGACCAATTACAGCACGTTCTCACTATGGGACACGTTTCGGGCGTCTCATCCGCTGTTTACTTATACCCAACCGGAACGGACGAACGACATGATTAAATCGTTCTTGGCGTTTTATGAGCAGAACGGGCGCCTGCCGGTGTGGAATTTTTATGGGAGCGAGACCGATATGATGATTGGTTATCACGCGGTGCCGGTCATTGTGGATGCGTATCTGAAAGGAATCGGCGATTTTGATGCGGAAAAGGCGTTGGAGGCTTGTGTGCGTACGGCCAATCTGGATGAATACCGGGGTATCGGCCTGTACAAGCAGCTGGGGTATGTGCCTTATAATGTGACGGATAAATACAATTCCGACGACTGGTCGCTGTCGCGGACACTGGAGTATGCGTTCGATGATTTCTGCATCGCGGAGATGGCGGCCAAGATGGGCCACAAGGACGTGGCAGATACATTCTATGCCCGTTCGCAGAATTATCGGAACTTGTATAATCCGGCCACTTCGTTCATGCAACCGAAAGATGACAAGGGGAATTTTATCCCGGATTTTCGGGCGGAGGATTATACCCCACATATCTGCGAAAGCAACGCCTGGCATTATTTCTGGTCTGTGCAGCACGATATTGACGGACTCATCACGCTGGTAGGCGGAAAAACTCGTTTTGCCGAGAAACTGGACAGCATGTTTACTTTCCATCCTACGGAGGGGGAGAATCTGCCGATTTTCAGTACGGGGATGATCGGGCAGTATGCGCATGGCAACGAGCCGAGTCATCATGTGGCTTATCTATTTAATAAGGTGAACCAACCTTGGAAGACACAGCAATATGTGTCGCAGATTATGGAGGAGTTGTATTTGGATACGCCGGCAGGTCTGTGTGGTAACGAAGACTGCGGACAGATGTCGGCATGGTATGTGTGCAGTGCCATGGGATTTTATCCGGTGAATCCGGTATCCGGTGAGTACGAGATAGGCAAACCAAAATTCAAGAAAATGGAGTTGAGGCTTTCAAACGGAAAAACTTTTACGGTAGTGGCGGAGAACTTGAGCAAGGAAAACCTGTATATCCGGTCGGTCAAGTTGAACGGCAAGCCTTATCATCAGAGTTTTATTACGCACGAGCAGATTATGTCGGGGGCTACGCTGGAGTTGGAAATGTGCAAGGAACCCGGACATCTTTGGTATTAATTGGAGAACAGCAGAGATTTTACAATAGAAGTACCATCAGGCGAATTTTTACATTAAACACATGAAAATGAATGGAAAAATCGATGCACACCATTATTTTTCTCATAAAGATTTGATAAAAGGTGCGAAAATACAAATAGAAATGTGTAACTTTCCCCACGAAAAACGAGGAATCGCAGGGGAAGATGCTCCTTATTCTTTTTCGAGAGAAAATGATTGACCTTGAATTATATTAAATTTAAAACCATGAATAAAAAATCATTCTTGTTTGTTTCAGTCCTGTCTTTGTGTCTGTGCGCCTGTGAAAAACCTCAGGAAACGCCGGAAATGGAAGACCTGACACAGTTTGTAGACCCTCTTATTGGTACCGGTGAACACGGACACGTCTTTTATGGGGCGAATGTACCTTATGGCTTCGTGCAGCTGGGACCGACCAGCATTCCTGAGTCGTGGGACTGGGTGTCGGGGTATCATGAATCGGATTCTACGGTCATCGGTTTTCCTCATACGCACCTGAGCGGTACGGGTATCGGCGACCTGAACGATATCAATGTGATGCCGGTAGTCGGTGAGGTGACGTATGCAAGAGGCGATACCACGTCGTATGAAACGGGACTTTGGTCGTATTCCGACCGTTCGAGAGAAAAGGTGACTCCGGGGTATTACTGTACCCGTTTGTCACGATACAATGTGGATGTGGAATTGACCGCCACCAAGCGAGTGGGTTTCCATAAATATACTTTTCCTGCAAAGGCCAATCCGGCTGTCGTGTTTGATATGGTGAATGGAGGCTGTTGGGACAAGACGACGGATGCGGTGATTCGGATTGTCAACGACAGCACGCTGAGCGGTTACCGTTATTCCAAAGGCTGGGCCGACGACCAGCGTATCTTCTTCCGTGCCGAGTTTTCGCGGAAGTTCGATAAAGTGTCTTTCATCGTCAACGATTCGGTGAAGGAAGGCAATATGGGCCAGGGGGCGAAATTGTTTGCCCGGGTAGATTTTGCGGCGGGGAATCCGGCTCCTCTTTATTTGAAGGTGGCGCTTTCACCGACATCGGAAGAAGGGGCTCAGCTGAACATGGAGGCAGAACTCAAGGGCTGGGATTTCGACCAGACCGTGGCCGATGCGAAAGCTGCCTGGAACAAGGAACTGAACAAGGTCAAAGTGTTTACTCAGGATACGGTGGCCAAGAGAATATTCTATACCAGCTTGTATCACACCCTGTTTGCTCCCTCGGAGTTTTGTGACGTGAACGGAGATTATTACGGAGCCGACAAGAAAGTACACCATGAAAAAGGGTTCAAGAACTACACCACTTTCTCACTTTGGGATACTTATCGGGCTGCACAGCCGTTGATGACCATTCTCCAGCCGGAACGAATGAGCGACATCATCAATACGATGCTGCATATTTATGAACAGCAGGGCAAGCTTCCGGTATGGCACCTGATGGGTTGTGAGACCAACTGTATGGTGGGCAATCCGGGGGTACCGGTAGTGGCGGATGCCATCCTGAAAGACATCAAAGGGTTTGATTCTGGACTGGCATTCAAGGCGTTGAAGGAATCTTCCATGCTGCCGGAACGCGGAATGGAATATCGAATAAAATATGGATTTATTCCTGCCGATAAGATGACGGAAGCCATCGCTTATGATATGGAATATGCCATTGCCGACTGGGCGGTGGCACAGGCTGCCCGTCGTTTGGGCAAGCAGGAAGATTATACTTACTTCCTGGAACGCAGCAAGTCGTATAAGAACTATTTTGATGCTTCTACTGGCTTTATGAGGGGCAAGATGGCTGATGGTTCTTGGCGTACTCCTTTCAGTCCGTATGCTTCGGCGCACAGAGACGATGATTATTGCGAAGGAAATGCCTGGCAATATACTTGGCTGGTGCCGCAGGATGTAGAGGGACTGGTGGAATGTTTCGGCAGCAAGGAGGCTTTTGTGCACAAACTGGACTCTTTGTTCCTGGCTGATGGAGAATTGGGAGAAGCCTCTTCCCCGGATATCAGCGGACTGATTGGTCAGTATGCACACGGTAACGAACCGAGCCACCATATCACTTATTTATATACAATGGTAGGACAGCCGTGGAAGACCGCCGAACGGGTGAAAGAAATTTTGCATACTATGTACACTGACCGGCCGGACGGATTGTCGGGCAACGAAGATGTGGGCCAGATGTCCGCATGGTATGTGCTTTCTTCTTTCGGTTTCTATCAGGTGGAACCCGCGGGAGGTAAGTTTGTGTTTGGTTATCCGAACTTTGAGAAAGTTGAAATCACGGTACCGGCAGGCAAGTTTGTTATCAAACGGGAAGATAAGGGACAGCAGAACAATTACATACAGGGTGTGCTGCTGAACGGAAAAGAGTATAAGAAATCCTGGATAGACTATGCGGATATCATGAAAGGAGGTGAGTTGACCTTCCTGATGGGCGATAAGCAGACGGTATGGTATTAAGAATCTGAGTAAAAACGAAGCATAGATTGTATATCCGCCGCTGAATGAGTTTCAGTGGCGGATATTTTTTATCTCACCCAATAATAAATTAAATTTTATGAAGAAAGTTGAGGTGAATATAAAATATTCTTCTTAACTTTCGACCAGAAAATTATTAACCTTAAAAAGGACAGATGGACAGAAATCTTACCCTCGCAATCAAAACCTTTTGCTGTACATTGACGGGTGTGCTGACTATCAGCGGTACTCCTCAGCAGTTGTATGCAGAAAATGCCTCTTTACCTTATTGGAAAGACATTCAGACCGTGTCGGTCAACCGGGAAGCACCGAGATCGGCGTTTATGACCTATGCGGACAAAGCACAGGCTTTGACCGGAAAGTATGAAAGCAGCCCTTATTATGAGCTGTTGAACGGAACGTGGAAATTTTATTACACGGATTCCTACTTGAATCTTCCGGCCGATATCACTTCGCCGGAGACCAGTACCGACGGATGGCACGACATCAAGGTGCCGGGTAACTGGGAAGTGCAGGGCTTCGGTACAGCCATTTATACCAATCATGGTTACGAGTTTCAGCCGCGTAATCCGCAGCCTCCGTTGTTGCCGGAACAGAACCCGGTGGGTGTGTACCGTCGTGACATTACCGTGCCTTCAGATTGGAAAGGACGTGACATCTATCTGCACATTGCCGGTGCCAAATCGGGCTGCTATGTATACCTGAACGGAAAAGAAGTGGGCTACAACGAGGATTCCAAAAATCCCGCAGAATATTTGATCAATGATTACCTGAAAGATGGCAACAATGTGTTGACCTTGAAGATTTTCCGTTGGAGTACGGGGTCTTATCTGGAATGTCAGGATTTCTGGCGCATCAGCGGTATCGAACGCGATGTGTTCCTTTATTCACAGCCGAAGGCTTCGGTACAGGATTTCCGTATCACTTCTACGTTGGATGATTCTTATACCAACGGTATCTTCCGCTTGGATATGGAGTTGAAAAACCATCGTACACAAACAGCGGGACTGAGCGTGAGCTATGAATTGCTGGATAGCAAAGGCAAGGTGGTAGCCAGTGGAGAACAGGCTGCACAGGTGTTGCCGGGAAAAGAAGGAAATGTCAGCTTCAGTCAGAACCTGCCGGGGGTAAAGACCTGGACTTCGGAAGCACCGAATCTGTATAAACTGTTGATGACGGTAAAGGAAAACGGTAAGGTGACCGAAGTCATTCCGTATCACGTAGGTTTCCGCCGTATCGAAATCAAGGAAATTGACCAGAAGGGGGCCAACGGCAAGAATTATCATGTGTTGTTCATCAACGGACAGCCGTTGAAACTGAAAGGGGTGAACATGCACGAACACAACCCGCTGACAGGTCATTACGTGAGCGAGGAACTGATGCGCAAGGACTTGGAGCTGATGAAGCGCAACAATATCAACACGGTACGTCTGTGCCATTATCCGCAAGACCGCCGTTTCTATGAGCTGTGCGATGAATACGGTCTGTACATTTACGATGAGGCCAACATCGAGAGTCACGGTATGTATTACAACTTGAGCAAGGGGGGTACGCTGGGAAACAACCCGGAATGGCTGAAGCCGCATTTGTATCGCGTGGAAAATATGTTTGAACGCAACAAGAACTATCCTTCTGTGACTTTCTGGTCATTGGGTAACGAGGCTGGTAACGGATATAACTTCTATGAGGCGTACTTGTGGGTGAAACAGGCCGACAAGGGACTGATGGACCGTCCGGTGAACTACGAGCGTGCACAGTGGGAATGGAACTCAGATATGTATGTACCTCAATATCCAAGTGCATCTTGGCTGGAAAGTATCGGCCGTCAGGGTAGTGACCGTCCGGTGGTGCCGTCGGAATATGCGCATGCCATGGGTAACTCTACCGGAGGCTTGTGGGACCAGTGGAAAGCGATTTACAGCTATCCGAACCTGCAGGGTGGTTATATCTGGGACTGGGTAGACCAGGGTATCTTGGTAAAGGATGAGAATGGAAGAGACTATTGGGCTTATGGAGGTGACTTCGGTACCAACATGCCGAGCGACGGTAACTTCTGCTGCAACGGTATCGTAAATCCGGACCGTAACCCTCATCCGGCCATGAGTGAAGTGAAATATGCGCACCAGAATGTGGCCTTTGAGGCTATCGACCTGGCAAATGGCAAATTCAATGTACTCAACCGTTTCTATTTCACCAACCTGAAGAAATATCAGATTGCATATGAGGTGAAAGAAAACAATAAGGTAGTACGCCGTGGCAAAGTATCGCTGGACGTAGCACCTCAGGCCAAGAAAGAACTGACGGTAAACGTCAGTGGATTGAAAGCCAAGGCCGGCACAGAATATTTCGTGAACTTCTCGGTGACTACTTTGGAACCGGAACCGCTGATTCCGGCCGGTTACGAAATTGCGCATGAACAGTTCCGTCTGCCGGTAGAGGCACTCGACCGTTCGTTCGCCGTGCAAGGTCCGGCTTTGCAATGCAGTGAAAACGGAAACTTACTGACGGTACAGTCGTCACGTGTTTCGTTTGTGTTCGACAAATCGACGGGTCTGGTGACTTCCTATAAAGTGAAAGGAACCGAATATTTCCACGATGGATTCGGCTTGCAGCCTAATTTCTGGCGCGGACCGAACGACAACGACTACGGAAGTCTGATGCCGAAACGTCTGCAAATCTGGAAACAGTCGAGCAAGAACTTCGACGTAGTGGATGCCTCACTCGCCTTGGACGGAAAAGATGCCGTATTGAAGGTAAGCTACCTGCTGGCTGCAGGCAATCTCTACATTGCCACTTACCGCATCCATCCGTCGGGAGTGGTGAAGGCTGATTACACCTTTACTTCTACCGAAATGCAGGCCGCTCAGACCGAAGCTTCGGAAGCTACTCTGACGGCTACCTTTACACCGGGTAACGAAGCACGCCGTAAGGAAAGTTCCAAGCTGGTAGTACCGCGCATCGGTGTTCGTTTCCGCTTGCCGGCCGACATGGAGCAGGTGACTTATTTCGGACGTGGACCGGAAGAAAACTACTGTGACCGCAACAACGGTACGCTGGTAGGTGAATACCGGAGCACGGCTGAACAGATGTATTATCCATACGTCCGTCCGCAGGAAAACGGACATCACACCGATACCCGCTGGCTGACCTTGAAGCAGAAAAACGGCAAGGGATTGACGGTATATGCCGACAGTACGCTGGAATTTAATTCTCTCCGTAATTCTGTAGAGGATTTTGACGGTGAAGAAGCTACGAACCGCGATTACCAGTGGAACAACCGGGATGCGGAAGAGCTGAAGCACGACATCCGTACGGCCAAGGATATCAAGCCGCGTCAGACTCATATCAACGACATTACTCCGCGTGATTTTGTGGAAGTCTGCCTGGATATGCGTCAGATGGGAGTAGGTGGTTTCGACAGCTGGGGTTCTATTCCAGACCCGCAGTACCTGATTCCGGCCAACAAGGAATACCGTTGGGGATTCACCATCGTCCCAATGTAAAAAATTACCTGTGACGAAAAATAAAAATTCCGGGCTTGAGCAAAACGGATGCTCAGGCCCGGAATTTTTTTATTCACCTACGGACATAAAAAAAGGAGTTCCGCTGAACTCCAACCCTTTGTTAACCTTAAATCTAATACTATGAAAAATACGGTGCAAAGGTAAGGACTTTCCGGAAATCTGCAAAGGAAGAAGGATAGAAGACGTGCTTTATAACATAATTTCAAATTTTCAACTTGTTTGAAAGATTTGTTAAGGAAAGTGGACGGAATGGAATCTGAAAAACATTTTCACACAAAAGTTACTTTGTTTACATGATTTTGTAATATATTTTCACGATATTTGTTACAGAATAAATGGAGGACTTTGGTATGGAACTAAGTTTAAAGGAGCGTCAGAAAGCCCTGAAGGTGACACTGACCATGGTACTGGTGGCATGTACTTGTTTATTGTATTTAGGATATAGGTTGTGTATGTATTATTAAAGCGAAAAAAAAGATGCGTCCGGGCAATCCAGACGCACCTTTTTAGCAATAAACCGATGACTTATTTACTTTCTTTCTTGAATTTGTAGACAGCAAATGTCATGGCACCTATTTCGGTATTGAGCGTATTTCCTTCGATAGTTACGGCACTTTCCTGAGGGGTAATCAGGTTCGGATTGTCGAGTGTATTCTCTGCATCCGGATTTTCTGTATGCAGGGTAATACATTTTCCGTCGCCTAAAGTAATGGATTTCTTCAATCCCTTGAACTCCAGTGTAAGAGGTTGTGCCTTGTCGGAAGTGTTGGCCACTTTTACGATATAGGTCTGAGTGGGTTCATCCCAAACAGCGCTGGCAAATAATCCGTTCTGACCTTCTTGTCCGCTGACCGGTTTCTTGTCCATCGTCAGAGGCACTACGTTGGTACCCTTGTTGTGACCGTAGAGTGACTGTACATACCAGCTGCAAGTGCGTACGGAGCGCAGGTTGTCGAACCAGATTAAGTCCGGACGCCACTGCCATCCTTCTACGTGAGCCAACAGCGGAGCATAGGTTGCCATGTGTACCACATCGGCATTTCTTTCTACTCCTGTCAGGAACGCAGCTTCGAGCAGAGAAGCGTGGAAGTGGTTCCATTTCTTGCCTTTTCCGTGGCAGGCATATTCTCCGGCAAATACTTTCGGACCTTTCCGGTCGTAGTTGTCGTAACGGTTACCTGATTTCAGGAACCAGTCTTCTGGACGGTAGAAGTGTTCGTCTACCAAGTCCACTTTCAGTTTCTTCATTTCCGGCCACAAGTAGTCGAAATCCTTTCCTTCAGATTGCGGACCAGAGGAACCGATAATCTTGATTTCCGGATGTGCTTTGCGTAGAGCTTCTACAAAGTGTTTCAGTCGTTCCGGATATTCCGGTCCCCACTGTTCGTTTCCAATGGCCATGAATTTCAGGTTGAACGGAGCCGGATGGCCCATATCGGCGCGAAGTTTTCCCCATTTGGTATTGGTGTCGCCGTTGGCGAATTCAACCAAGTCGAGTGCATCCTGGATGTAGCTGTCCAGTTGGTCTACGGGAACGTGTGCTTTCGGGTCATCGTTCTGGTACTGGCAAGCCAATCCGCAGTTCAGCACCGGAAGCGGTTCGGCCCCCATGTCTTCAGCCAGCAGGAACAGTTCATAGAATCCCATGCCGTAGCTCTGGAAGTAGTCCGGGAAGAAACGGTAGGGGAAGGTATACTCCCAGCGGTTGCTGTTGAGCGGACGGTTTTCTACCGGTCCTACAGAGTTTTTCCAGTTGTAGCGGTCGGTGATTTCAGTTCCTTCTACAATACATCCTCCCGGGAAACGGAAGATGCCCGGTTTGGTGTCGGCCAATGCCTGTACAAGGTCTTTCCGCAGTCCGTTTTCACGTCCTTTCCATGTATCTACCGGGAACAGAGATACATGTTCCAGGTCGACTGTACCCGGAGAAGCCAGGAAGATTCTCAGATGAGCTTTGGCTTGTGTCTGGGTAGGAGTCAGGATGACTTCATATTTTTTCCAGTCTTTGGAGTTGATGTTGACGTCTTGTGAGGTGATGACCTGTGATTCTCCCATGGACGCATTGTCAATCAGTTCCACCTGTATTTTCTGGTTTTCTCCTCTGGCCCATACGGTGAAGCGGTATTTTTCGTTAGCCTTGATGCCGATGCCGAAGAAGCCTTCATTTTCAATACCGGTCCGTTTGTGCGGATGGCTGGGAGCTCCGAGACGTACATAATGTGGGTTCTTTTCAAACGGTCCGTCGTCTTGAAGGGTGACGTTACCGAAAACATCCCATCCCATCAGGTGTTGTGGGAACTCAAACGAACGGTTTTTAATCAGTTCTGCATACAGACCGCCGTCTGCTCCGTAGTTGATGTCTTCGAAGAAATGCCCGTACATGGTCGGTTGTATTTCTGCCCCAATTTTATTGGCTTGAATCACCATTTGATTGGTGTTTTGCGCTTGCAGGCTGAGGCCTGCGCTGAGTGCAAGCGCAGAGATAAAAGCTAAGTGTTTGTTCATGGTTTTATAGTTAAATTAATGTGATACAAACTTACATAAAAACTGAGAATCTTTTATAGAAAAACAGCAAAATATCTGTCTGTTTGTTTTTTAGATATAAAATTAGGCCCAATTCGTTTTCAAGAGGTGGATAATTTTTTCTATTAGGTGGATATTTGTGTTTTGGCCGGATTTTTATCGCTTTTTTCAGAAATAGGTTATGAAAAGGGCTTATCTTTGTTTGCAAAGTGAAAAAAATCTCATGAGAAAAAGAAGTGTACTCTTTTGCCTGTGGCTGATTTGCTGCCTGTGTTATCCTGCAGTATGGCTTTATGCTGTTCAAACCTCGAGCCGTTTTTCGTTTGTTTCTATTACGATGAACGAAGGTTTACCGTATAATTTTGTGGACGATATCATCAAATCAAGTGATGGTTATTTGTGGGTGACTACATACGGAGGAGGAGTGGCACGTTATGATGGACATGAATTTGTGACTTTTCAGACGAATGTAACTGATAAAAAAAGAGTCTTGAAAAGTAACTTTGTAGAAAAACTGGCGGAAGATGCTTTTCATCGTATCTGGATGGCGGGAGAAGCCGGCATCGAATTGCTTTCGACAGAAAATCTGCAACTATTGTCGGCGGAGTCTTTACAGTCGCAGCAGATGACGGAATTGATGAAGCAGCCTGCCAGTTTCTTGTTAACCAGCAAGGCCGGAAACTTGTGGATTTGTAGCCGCGGACAGATATACAAGGTAATATTTAATTCTACAGGTACCGTTAAGAAGGTCATTCTTGTGTCAGAAACGTCCTTGAATGAGCGTGGTTGTGTGCTGGCGGAAGTAGATGGATATATATGGTTTTTTCATAAAGGAAAGCTTTGTCGGGTAAATGAAGGGATGGAAGGAGTACAAGAGCCGCAGCCAGTTTCTGTCTCCTTGAAAATCTCACCGCGTGATGCATTGTTTTGTATTTACCATTGTCAGAATAAGGTTTGGATTGGCACGAGCAATGGCTTATTTTGTTATGACCTGACAACAGACACTAGCTCCCATTACTTGTATGATCCAAAAAATCCCAAGTCTTTGTCACAGAATTATGTGACGGCAATCACTTCCACGCGCGATAATCAGGTTATTATCGGTACTTTAATGGGCTTGAATATTTTCAATGCGTCAACTTCTGATTTTACTCGTATTCAGGCCACTGAGGTGATGGGTATGCATGGCCTTTCTTGTAACTTTATCAACTCTTTGTATACGGATGAGGAGAATGATATGGTGTGGATTGGTACAGAAATTGGAGGGTTGGACAAGATGTTTCCTTCTCGTTTGTCTGTTGTCAATTATTATTATGAGCCAAACAAGCCGGGGACTCTTTCTCAGAATCCGGTCAATGCAATTGTGGAAGATGAATACCATACATTATGGGTGGGTACGGTGGAAGGAGGCTTGAATTGTCGCCTGAAAGGAAGTGACCGCTTTTTGCATTATACCACCGATGCTCCTGCCTACCTGGGCCACAATACGGTAAGTGTATTGGCGTTGGATGACAAAGACCGTTTGTATATCGGTACTTGGGGAGGAGGATTGGGGTGGATAGACCGTCGGCCTTCAGCTCCAAAACGTTATGTTCCTCTGCCATTAAAGGAAGCTTTTATATCGAGTCTGGCATTCGATTCCATCAACCGGTTGGTGTGGATTGGTACGATGGGAAATCTGTATGTATATAATCCGGCCGACGGCAGTATTGTGGAACCTTTTTTAAACGAGAAAAAAGAAGTTGTCAATCAAAACGCACTGGGCATGTGCATCACCCGGGAGAAAGAACTGTGGGTATCATCTCCTTTCGGTTTGTTACGCATAGACCTTGTTGCCTATGGAAAGGGGCAATTGAAATATAAAAAATATATATGTAAACTGGATGAGCCTACATCGGGGAAGAAAGAACGTATCACTTCTATTTTCCAGTCGAAGGATGGAACAATCTGGCTGGGTAGCAATGGAAACGGTTTTTATAAGGCATTGAAAAAAGGGACAGATTATCAATTCATAGCCTTTACAAAGAATGACGGTTTGGTGAGCAACAGTGTACGAGGTATTTTGGAAGACTGGTATGGTAATATCTGGGTATCTACCGACAACGGTTTGTCGTGTTTCAATGTAAAAGAAGAATCTTTCCGTAATTATAGTCAGATTGACGGTTTGGTTTCAGATTTGTTTTATTGGAATGCCGATGCGTTGTCGTTTGATAAGGAACACTTGTTCTTTGGCAGTCAGAAAGGATTGACAGAGATACATCCGGTGCTCGAGGCGGGACATGTACATACTTTCCCTCTGGCGTTTACCCATTGTAAAGTGTTTGGACAGGAAGTATTTCCGCAAGAAGGAAAAATTATCATGCATGAGCGAGACAAATCGCTTTCCATTGATTTTTCTGCGCTGGATTACGCCTTGGGGTCACAGGCGCAGTATTCCTATCGGTTAAAGGGTTTCGATGAGGAATGGGTGACGGTACCAGCTAATCGGAACAGTGCGACTTATACCAATCTTTATCCGGGAGAATATACTTTCCAGCTTCGTTATGCGCCTGATGGAAAACATTGGCTGGAACAGACGGAAGAGTTGTCCATAGTAGTCCGTCCGTATTTTTATAAAACTCCTTGGTTTTTGGTTTCCGTATTGTTCCTTTTGCTGTTTGGAGGATACCGTTTGCTGTTATGGCGTTATAAAGCGATGAAACATCAGCAGGATTTGTTGCATCAGATGGTGGAAGAGCGTACAGCAAAACTGGAAGAACAGAAAAAATTACTTTCCAATCAGACGGAGGAACTTTCTGAACAAAACAATTTGTTGAAAGACCAGAATGAAAAAATAACGGCACAAAAGAATCAGATTTTGGAGATGTCGCGCAAGGTAGAAGAACTGACCATTGATAAGTTGGCATTTTTTACCAATATTACTCATGAATTCCGCACGCCGCTTACCTTAATTATAGGACCGATTGAGCGAGCTTTAAAGTTGAGCTGTAATCCTCAGGTTATTGAGCAGCTGCATTTGGTGGAACGGAACTCCAAATACTTGCTTTCCTTGGTCAATCAGCTGATGGATTTCCGGAAAGTGGAAGAGGGTCATATCAAGATAGCGATGAATTATGGGAATCTGAAAGCTTTTATGTGTGAACTGGTGCCTCCTTTTGCCGATTATGCCGCAAGCCGTGGCATTGGGTTTCAGTTGTACCTTCATCTTCCGGATCCGTTCCTGATGTTCGATGAGGATGTGATGCGCAAGATTATGACCAATCTTGTCAGCAATGCCTTAAAGTTTACCCCGAAAGGAGGACACATCGGGGTTTATGTGGGCGTAGTAGGTCCCGAAACGGAGAGAAAATTGTTTATCAGTGTCCGTGATACGGGCAAAGGTATTCCAGAACAGGATATGGAACGTATTTTTTCACAGTTCTATCAGTCGGATAATCAGAGTCAGGAATCGGTGAGCGGTCAGAGTGGAACGGGAATTGGTCTTTATTTGTGTCGGGAACTGATTGGTTTGTTGCATGGAACAATCTATGCCAAGAACAATCCGGTGAAAGGAGTTTCTTTCCGTATTCTTTTGCCGGCCATTCATGGTACGTCGCAGGTACAGCGGGATTCGGATGCCGATAAGGAAGATGTGGTAGTAGATATTCCACGGAATGGAAAAATGACCGTGCTGGTAGTGGAAGACAATAAAGATATGCGTGATTACATACGTTCTATCTTGGTAGAATATTATAATGTTTTAGAAGCTTCACAGGGTGAAGAAGCGTTGGCGATACTGCGTACCAGTAACGTGGATTTTATTATCAGCGACCTGATGATGCCCGTGATGGACGGAATGGAATTGTCTCGCAGGGTGAAGAGTAATTTTGCGATTTCGCACATCCCCTTCCTGATGCTGACAGCTAAGACCTCCGATGAGGCTCGTTTGGAAAGTTATAAGATGGGAGTCGATGCCTTTCTGTTGAAACCTTTTGATGAAAACATGCTGTTGACTCGTATTGCCAATATTCTGGAGAACCGGAAGCGTTTCCAGCAGAAATTCTCGATTGACATGAACATGGATTCGTTGGAGATTGAAGAAAATTCCGGAGATAAGAAATTTTTAAACAAAGTCATGGCGGTCGTAAAAGAAAACTACAAGAACCCCGATTTTGAAGTCAGCGATTTCATCGAGGCAGTAGGAATCAGCAAGAGTTTGTTGAACAAAAAAATGCAGAGCCTGACGGGGCAGTCCTCCGGTCAGTTTATCCGTAATTATCGTTTGAATTTAGCTCATGAATTGTTGCTAAAGAACAAAGTGAGCCGTGCAATGAACATTTCGGAGATAGCTTATGAGGTAGGATTCAATGATCCGAAATACTTTACCCGTTGCTTTACGAAGCATTTTAATGTAACGCCGAGTAGTATATTGGAGGGTTAGTCCATATTATACAATAAGGATGTATTGTTGCAGATTCTGATTCAATTGTGGTAGGAGGGTACAAGGGGTGTCCTTTTATCCTCCTCTTTGTTGGGTTTTGTCCTCCTGTTTCCAATCGGCTTTTTACGCTTTTTTAGGATAAAGGAACTAATTTTGTCGCGTATTGAATTAATAGACCTTATTATTAACTTTAAAATGTAGTATTTATGAACAACAAGACAATGATTAGTTCAATTTATCGGACTTTCAGTTTGATTTGGCTCTTGCTGTTTGTTTTTTGTTCGGTAACATTTGCCCAAACGATGCAAGTAAAAGGTAAGGTTGTCGACTCAAAACAAGAGCCACTCATTGGTGTGAATGTCGTTGTAAAGGGGACAACGAATGGTACTATTACTGATTTTGATGGTAATTTTATCCTTACGGTCTCTAAGGGGGAAACCCTTCAATTCAGTTACATTGGTTTTACTTCTAAAGATGTAGTGGTTACTTCTTCCGATTTGGTAGTAGAGATGAAAGAAGACACCGAGACATTGGATGAGGTGGTAGTCGTAGGTTATGGTACACAGAAAAAGGGGTCGTTAACCGGTGCGATTACCGCAGTGAAATCTGAGGAATTGGTGAAAACTACCACTCCGACTACTGCAGGTGCCTTGGTGGGTAAAGCTCCAGGTATTTCTGCCCGTCAGGCGGATGGACGTCCAGGTGCCAGTGCTTCTATTCAGATTCGTAACATGGGTACTCCGTTGTATGTCATTGATGGAATTCAATGTGAGGAAGGACAGTTCAACAATATTGACGTGAACGATATTGAAAGTATTACTGTCTTGAAAGATGCTTCGGCTGCCATTTATGGTTTGCGGGCTGCGAATGGTGTTGTATTGGTTACGACCAAATCCGGAAGAAGAAATGAGAAGAGTTCTGTATCTGCTAACTTCTATTATGGCATGCAGAACTTCATGCGTTATCCGGAAGTGGCAGATGCCGCTACTTTCTATGAAGGACGTATGCAGGCTGATTTGAACACGTATGGTTCTACCGCACGTACGATGGACGAATTGAATCTTTGGCGGCAGGGTCAGGGAAAATATTCAAGCTTCGACTGGCAGGATTTCATTGTCAATGAGAATGCGCCCATGTGGTATGGCAATGTAAGCATTGACGGAGGTTCTGAAGCAATCAATTATCACGTAGGTATTTCACATACAGACCAGGATGCCATGATCAATGGCTTTAACTTCCAACGTACAAATATTCAGAGTAATGTGGAAGCCAATATTACTCCTAAGTTTAAGGTGGGTGTACGTGTGAGTGGACGTATCGAAGCCCGTCATAATGTCGGTGTGCCGGGATTGGATGACTACTGGCAGCCGTATTATGCTATGTTCCAGAACTGGCCGACACAGCATGCGTATGCCAACGATAATCCCAATTATGTGAACGAAACTCGTAACAATGCTACGGGTGCAGCTATTTTTGATGAAGACATCACAGGTTATACAGATGATGTATGGAAATCCGGAACGGTCAATGCTTATGCAGAATGGCAGACTCCATTGGAAGGTTTGAAGGCACGTGTAGCCTATAACTATTGGATTGCTCAGAATGACCAGGAACAGTTTGAATATACATACGATGTATATCGTTATGATGAAGCGACAGACACGTATACGGCAGTGGCCGGAAACTTGAATCCATGGCGTCGTCGTATCAAAGAGCAGCGTCAGGAAAAGACCTTCCAGGCTCAGTTGAATTATGACCATACTTTCGACAATTCACATCATGTATCTGGCGTATTGGGTATCGAAACCTTTGAAAAGGATGCCGATTGGACCCAGTACAACACACTGCCTTCCAATAATTATATTGCTGTAACCAACGGTATCAGTAATATGCAGTCACTGGATAATACAGTTACCGTATCTCGCCGTGCAGGTCTGGTTTTCCGTGCCGCTTATGATTACCGTAGCAAGTATTTCGCAGAATTTAGTGGACGTTATGATGGTTCTTACCTGTTTGCCGAAGGACATCGTTGGGGATTCTTCCCGTCTGTATCGGCTGGTTGGAGACTTTCTGAAGAGTCTTTCATGGAAAATGTGAGAGAAGTGACCAAACTGTCTAACTTGAAGATCAGAGCATCATGGGGACAGATGGGAGATGACCAGTATAACAATGCCAATATCGTCACGCCGTATGCTTTCTTGGATGGATATACTTATGGTAATACAGCAGATGGTGCTGTCTTGAACGGAAATGCGGTTTCAAGAGTAGAATATCGTGGAATTCCAGTCACTAACTTGAGCTGGATTAAATCTACCTTGGTGAACGTGGGATTGGATTTTGGTTTCTTTGATGACCGTTTGAGCGGTACATTCGAATTGTTCCAACGTAAGCGTACAGGTCTTCCTGCCATGCGTTATGATGTATTGGTGCCGGTAGAAGTAGGGTTTGACCTTTCCAATGAAAACCTGAATTCAGATTATCATAAAGGACTGGAATTCGGTATTAACTGGAGAGATCAGGTAAATGACTTCAGATATTCTATTGGTGGTAACTTCACATTGGCTCGCCGCATGATGGGTGAATCTTATAAACCACGTTTTGGTTCAAGCTGGGATGAATACCGTAATTCAACCGAAAACCGTTGGGCTTCTACTTTCTGGGGTTATGAAATTGCCGGCCGTTTTGAAAACTACGAACAGATTCAGAATTATCCGGTAGATAATGATGGAGAAGGTAACTCTACCATGTTGCCAGGAGACTTTATTTATAAAGACCAAAATGGTGATGGTGTCATCAACGAACTGGATGAACGTCCGATTGCGTATGGTGCCGGAGAACTTCCTTATATGAACTTCAGTTTGAATTCTTCATTCGAATGGAAAGGATTTGATTTACAGATGGACTGGAATGGAGCTGCCGGACAGTCGTACGAAATGTGTTGGGAAGTAGCTTATCCATTCCAAGGGGATGGTAACTCTACCGAATATTTGCTGACTGATAGCTGGCATCGTGTAGATCCGACTGATCCGACTTCCGACTGGGTTGCCGGAGAATTCCCTGCTACCCGCTATGCCGGTGCCAATGTAAGTTTCACTCGTCGTAGTGACTTCTGGGTAAAGAAAGTATGGTATCTGAAACTTCGTACATTGGAATTGGGTTACACTTTACCGAAGTCTGTCACTCACAAGATGCGTCTGAACCGTTTGCGTTTCTATGTAAATGCCTATAACTTGTTTAGCATTGATAACATGCACCGTTACCAGCTGGATCCGGAAATCACTTCTAACAGTGCTTTGGTAACTCCGAACTTGCGTACCATTTCCTTTGGTTTGAATCTTAACTTTTAAATAGTGGATAATTATGAAAAAAGAAATATTATATATTTTATGTTCAGCGATGCTCAGTGGTTCTTTGACCTCTTGTGATTCGTGGTTAGGGGATACTGAACCGACGGATTTCTTGACCTCAGAGCAAGTCTGGAATGATAATTCGTTGATTGAAGGTGTTTTGGCTGAATTATATAACGATGTAGCCACGAACGGTAATTTGGATAATGACGTGAACTTCTCCTTGATAGATGACTTCATGTGGTGCGGACTGATGAACCAGGATGTGGAATCGGCTCGTAACCAAATGGTGGAATATAGTTATAATGAGTTCCGTTATTACGATTACAAGTACATTTATAAATGCAATCAGGCCATAGAGTCATTGGCTACTGTCTCTACCAAAATATCCGATCAGGAGAAAGCATTGTATACCGCAGAGTTCCGTTTCCTGAGAGCCTATGCCTATTTCCAGATGTGTATCCGTATGGGAGGAGTTCCTTTGATTACTCAAACTCAGGAATATACTCCGGGTATGGACGTAACCGAGCTTCAGGTACCTCGTTCTTCAGAAGCTGAGATATACAACTTTGTGTACAATGAATGTATGGATATTGAAGCTGATCTGGCAGGTAATAACAATGTAACCAACAAATCTCGGGCAAACCAGTGGGCTGCCTTGGCCTTGGCAAGCCGGAGTATGCTGTATGCAGGTTCTATCGCTAAATATAATATCCCTGAGATTAACCAGCCTTTGCAGCCTGGAGTAGTGGGTATGACCGGTGAAGATCCCCGTCCGTATTATGAGAAATCATTTGCTGCTTCCAAACGTATCATTGATGAATTTGCCAACAATACCTTGCAGGGTGTCAGCAGTCCTTCTGCCGATAATTTCTACAATGCCATTTGTTCAAAGGATAATAATTCAGAAGTGCTTTGGACAAAAGATTACAATGCGAGCAAATTCCATACATTCTCATTTGCCAATATTGCTCACTCCATGAACGAGGATAATGATAACGGCTCCGATCTTTGTCCGACGCTGCAGTTGGTGGAAACTTACGGTGAAATCAAGGATAAAGATGCGTCAGGTAATTACATCGTATATGAAAAACGTGGGGATATATTCTCCAGTATTGCAGATGTACGTCTGAAAGGAACCTGTCTGGTGCCCGACCAGGAATTTAAGGGAAAGACACTTGACATACAGGCTGGTGTAGCTATCTATCAGGGAAATGGAACTTATGAACTGAGAGAAGGTGCCGATCCTAATTCCAAGTTTGAAGTAGCCGATGGCGGTGATGGCGGTACGTTGGTCGGAAATGATGGTCCGTTGAGCCGTGCTACTTATACCAATACCGGTTTCAATCTTCGTAAGTATGTAGATTCTACCATCGGTTCTTCTGCGCGTGGTCAAGGTTCTTATATCTGGTATGTATATTTCCGTATGGGCGAAATTTATTTGAATGCGGCAGAAGCTGGTATGGAATTGGGAGGAACTTATGCTGAACAGGCATTGAAATATGTGAATCTGGTTCGTCAGCGTGCTGGATTGGGAGCTAACTCTTGGACAGCTGCAGATTTGACCATTGATAACTTGTTGAATGAACGTCGCCGTGAGCTGGCCTTGGAAGACCATCGTCTGTGGGATTTGAAACGCTTGCGTAAGGCTGATAAATTGTGGAATGGTGTCCAGTCTACTACTACCATGCTTTATGCCCTTTATCCTTATCGTATCGTAGGTGGTCCTGATAATAACAAGTTTATCTTCGACCGTAAGATTGCTCCGCGTTTCAAAGCTCCACGTAACTTCCGTATCGGTAATTACTACACTGCTTTTGAACAGGATGCGTTGGATAAGAATCCGAAATTGGTACAGAATCCGAATATGTAATTAGAAAATTGAGTTCGTATGAAAAAGATATATTATTTATTATCCTTATTGCTGGTTGTCTGCTTCACTTCCTGTGAGCTGGATAACTATGAGGCTCCTAATATTAATCTGGTGGGCAAAGTGGTTTATAATGGAAGACCGATTTATGTAAGAAACAATCAGGTGACTTTCCGTTTGTATGAGCCGGGATGGGAGCTTTCTTCAAGTACGTATATGAATGTGCAGGTGGCCCAAGATGGTACTTTCAGCGCAGGCGTATATGGAGGCAAGACTTATAAACTGATTCGTCAGAATAACCTGGGCCCTTGGGTGAACCCGACTGTCAATGATACGATTACCGTGAATAACTACCATGGAGAGGTTATCGAGATGCCGGTTACTCCTTATTATCTGTTGGATGATGCCACTGCTGACTGTAACGGTCGATTGGTTACTGCCTCTTGTAAGATTACGGAAGTCACTCCGGGGCAGAGTATTGAGAAAGTCGGTTTGTATGTAGGCCGTAACATTATCGTGGATGATATACGTAACCTGGGTGCGGGTGGATATTCCGAAGTAACCGGAGTACAGGCCGGTCAGACGGTTTCTTTGCAGGTGGACCTGAGCGGATTCTCTATCAACTCCACTAATGCTTCATTGCCGCAAACAGGTTTCATTTATGCAAGAATGGGCTTGAAGATTTCAGGCATTGATGCGATGATTTTTACGGAGCCATTTAAATTGGCTTTTTCCGAATAATGATTTAGTTATAGATTATTAGATTTAAAGACGTCTTGTGAGCAAGGAATTTCTTGTTTGCAGGGCGTCTTTTTTATATAAGATGCAAATGTCCTCTTTTTGGAAACTATTTTCTACCTGATGAGATGGTGAAGATCGTATTTTTGTTTCAGTAAAAAAACTCAACTAAAGCATTTGTAAATCTTATGAAACATATCTTCTTTTCATTTTTCTTACTGGCCGTAGTAAGTACGGCGTATGCATCTTCGCCGGAGAAAAGTTCATTGGTTATTCCTACCAGTAAGGTAATGACCCATGATCCGGTGTTGGCTAAGCAGGGCGATACCTATTATCTATTCGCTACCGGGCAGGGGATTTCGGTCATGTCTTCCAAGGACAAGAAAAACTGGAAATTCGAGAAGCCGGTATTCGACAAGGCACCCCAATGGGCAGTAGAAGCCATCAAGGGCTATAACGGACATACCTGGGCACCGGATATTATTTTTTATGACGGACTTTATCACTTGTTTTATTCCTGTTCGGCATTTGGGAAGAATACGTCCGCCATCGGGCATGCCACGAATCCTACCCTTGACCCTTCCAGTCCGGACTTTAAGTGGACCGACCACGGCAAGGTGATTCAGTCGGTTCCTCACCGGGATATGTGGAATGCCATTGACCCGAATATCATCATTGATGAGGAAGGTACTCCTTGGATGAATTTTGGTTCCTTTTGGGACGGAATTAAATTGGTCAAGCTGACTCCGGACTTGAACGAGGTGGCACAGCCTGAAGAATGGCATTCGTTGTGCCGTCGTCCGCGTACATTCGACTTGCCGGAAGAAGAGGCGGGCGACGGAGCCGTAGAGGCTCCCTTTATCATGCGTCACGGTGATTATTATTATCTCTTCGTCTCGTTTGATTATTGTTGCAAGGGATTGCAAAGCAATTATAAGGTGATGGTGGGACGCTCAAAAAAAGTGACCGGACCTTACTTGGATAAAGACGGAAAAACTATGGATAAGGGAGGCGGTTCGCTGGTCATTCAGGGCAACAAGGATTATGCCGGAGTGGGGCACAATGCCGCTTATCATCTGGATGGAAAAGATTATTTTATTTGCCATGCTTATTCAGTGGCAGAAGAAGGAGCGCCGAAATTGATTATCCGTGAAATGACGTGGACGTCCGACGGATGGCCGATAGTCGATTTTTAAAAGGTGATTTGTAGAGATGCCGCAAGGAGTATGGTACTTCCGGGCGGCATCTTTTTTATCTCGATATTGCATAATTTGTGATAGTTTTTTAGTGGAAATTTTATTGTTGATTTCACACTTAATTCCTATTTTTGTCCTGATTAGTAATTATCTGAAAAACACCTATGAAGAAACAAGTACTTTTTAGCACATTGGCATTATTGGCCTCTCAGTTATTTGCCCAGCAAGCGGCAGTCACTGGACCGGATGCCCGCTTGAAACTCGATTTTCAGTTGCAGAACGGTAAACCCGTTTATTCGGTAACTTACGACGGCAAGACCGTATTGGAGAACTCTCCGTTGGGATTTGTGTCCAATATCGGCGATTTCAGTCAGCAGATGACGTTTGTGGGACAGCAAGCGGACAAAGTGGACAAAACCTATACGCAGACCCGTATCAAACGCTCTACGGTGCATTATGCAGCTAACAAGCTGACCGTGACACTGGAAAACGCGGATAAGAAAAAAGTGGACATCGTGTTTCAGCTGAGCAACAATGACATTGCGTTCCGCTACGAGATGCCTCAGTATGGCGAAACAGCTTGTATGGTAGTAGAGAAGGAAGCGACCGGATTTGATTTCCCTTCTTCTACTACGACCTTCCTTTCTCCACAAAGCGACCCGATGGTTGGATGGATGCGTACCAAACCGAGTTACGAAGAAGAATACGTGCCCGATGAGCCGGTGGCTACACCGTCTAAATATGGTGAAGGCTATACCTTCCCGGCCCTTTTCCATGTGGGCGACAACTGGGCACTGGTTTCGGAAACCGGCGTGCGCAGCTTGTATTGTGCGTCTCACCTGAGTGATGCTACGAAGGACGGACTGTATAGCATTGCCTTCCCGAACCCGGGCGAGATGAACGGACTGGGTTCTTCCACTCCGGGACTGGCTCTGCCGGGTGTGACTCCCTGGCGTACCATTACGGTGGGCAACGGACTGAAGCCGATAGTGGAAACCACGGTGCCGTTTGATGTGGTGGATCCACTTTATGAACCTTCACAGGACTATAAGTTCGGACGTTCTACCTGGAGCTGGATTATGTGGCAGGACCCGAGCATCAACTACGACGACCAGGTACGTTTCATCGATTTGGCCAGCGAGATGGGCTATGAATACACTTTGATTGACGGCGGATGGGAGAAGAACATCGGCCGCGAAAAGATGGAGAAACTCTTCCAATATGCACACCAGAAGAAGGTGGACGTGTTCGTGTGGTACAACTCTAACGGCTACTGGAACAATGCACCACAGGATGCCAAGCAGTGCATGAGTAACTCTGTAGCTCGTAAGAAAGAAATGAAGTGGTTGCAGAAATGCGGGGTGAAGGGACTGAAGGTGGATTTCTTCGGCAGTGACAAGCAGCAGATGATGGGCTTGTACGAAGACATCCTGACCGATGCCAACGAATACGGACTGATGATTATCTTCCACGGCTGTACCATTCCGCGCGGATGGGAACGGATGTATCCTAACTACGTGGGCAGCGAGGCGGTACTGGCTTCAGAGAACCTGATATTCAACCAGCATTTTGACGATATGGAGGCCTACAATGCCTGTCTGCATCCGTTTATCCGTAACACTATTGGCTGCATGGAATTTGGTGGTACGCTGCTGAACAAGCGTTACAACCGGACGAATGATGGAGGATGCATCCGCAAGACTACCGATGTGTTCCAGTTGGCTACGGCGGTGCTGTATCAGAACCCGATCCAGAACTTCGCTTTGGCTCCGAATAACCTGACCGATGCGCCGGCTTTGGTCATCGACTTCATGAAGCAGGTGCCGACCACTTGGGATGAAACGATGTTCCTGGACGGTTATCCCGGAAAATATTGTGTGCTGGCCCGCCGTCATGGCGACCGCTGGTATGTGGTAGGTGTGAATGCCCAGAAAGAACCGTTGAAATTGACCCTGAACTTACCGATGTGGCAGAAAGGTGAAACGGTTTCTTATTACTTGGACGACAAGAAACGTCAGCCGCAGCTGGAGGAATTGAAAATCAAGAATCCGGCCGAAGTGAAAGTGGTGATTCAGCCGGAAGGCGGTATTGTCTTGACGAAATAACCCGAGGGAGATTGTAAAGAGAAAAGCGTGATTTTTTAGCCGAAATCACGCTTTTCTCTTTTTAATTTATAACTTTGCAACCTAACTCTTTTGAATTATGGAGAATAACAAACTTTTCATTTACAATACACTGACCCGCAAGAAGGAACTTTTCGTGCCTTTGCATGCTCCTCATGTGGGCATGTATGTGTGTGGGCCTACCGTTTACGGGGATGCCCATCTGGGACATGCGCGTCCCGCCATTACGTTTGATATCTTGTTCCGTTATCTGAAGCATCTGGGTTACAAGGTGCGTTACGTGCGTAACATTACCGATGTAGGCCATCTGGAACACGATGCCGACGATGGAGAAGATAAGATTGCCAAGAAGGCCCGTCTGGAACAGCTGGAGCCGATGGAAGTGGTACAGTACTATCTGTTGCGCTACCATAAAGCTATGGAAGCCTTGAACGTGTTGCCGCCCAGCATCGAACCGCATGCGTCCGGACACATCATCGAACAGATTCAGCTGGTAGAAGAAATCCTGAAAAACGGATATGCGTACGAAAGCAAGGGTTCGGTCTATTTCGATGTGGCCAAGTACAACAAAGACCATCATTACGGCGTATTGTCAGGACGTAACTTGGACGATGTGCTCAACACCACCCGTGAACTCGACGGACAGGAAGAGAAACACAACCCGGCCGACTTCGCCTTGTGGAAATGCGCACAGCCGGAACACATCATGCGCTGGCCGTCACCTTGGAGCAATGGGTTCCCGGGCTGGCATTGTGAATGTACGGCCATGGGACGGAAGTATCTGGGTGAAACCTTCGATATTCACGGAGGAGGCATGGACTTGATTTTCCCGCACCATGAATGTGAGATTGCACAAGCGGTCGCTTCTGAAGGTCATCAGATGGTACGTTATTGGATGCACAACAACATGATTACCATCAACGGACAGAAGATGGGTAAGTCGTTGGGTAACTTCATTACTTTGGATGAGTTCTTCACCGGTTCCAACAAACTGCTGACACAGGCTTATACACCGATGACCATCCGTTTCTTCATTCTGCAAGCACACTACCGCAGTACAGTAGACTTCAGTAACGAAGCATTGCAGGCCGCTGAAAAGGGACTGGAACGTCTGTTGGAAGGCGTGAAGAACCTGGAACGTATCACTCCGTCGAAGACTACTTCGGGCATCGAACCGCAGGGCTTGCGCGAGAAGTGCTACGAAGCCATGAACGACGATTTGAATACACCGATTGTCATTTCACATCTGTTTGATGCCACCCGCATGATCAATACGGTCATCGACAAGAAGGCGACCATCAGTGCCGAAGATTTGGAAGAACTGAAGAGCGTATTCCAGTTGTTCGTGTTCGACATTTTGGGACTGAAGGCAGAGGCTGAAAACAATGCGGCCCGTGAAGAAGCCTATGGAAAAGTGGTCGACATGCTGTTGGAACAGCGTATGCAGGCCAAAGCCAACAAAGACTGGGCTACCAGCGACAAGATTCGCGACAACCTGGCTGCACTGGGCTTTGAAGTGAAAGATACCAAGGACGGATTCACCTGGAAGCTGAACAAGTAACGGAGATTTTGAAAACTACATGATAGGAAGAAGGGGTATCGGCGTGTGTGCCGATACCCCTTTCTGTTTTTATATGAGAAGAAATACTTATTTCTTGTGGATTTCAATTCGCTTTCCGTCAGCCTGTACGGCATAGAGTTGGGTATTGGTCAGGTCCACACCCGTCGGAATGTCGTAGCTGAACATGTTGAAGAAATAAACCAGTTCGCCTTCGGCGTTGTTTTTCCGCAGTTCAAAGGCCACTGCATTTTCTCCGTTTTCTACGGTATATTTTCTTCCGGAAACGGAGTAGACAATGCTAGAACTGATGGGTTTCACTTCCCCTTCAAACTGGGTGTAATATCCGGTGTCCGAAGGTTTGGTATCCAGTCCGGTGTCCCCTGCCTTGCGGTCTTCAATGTATTGGAAGGCATGTTTGGGCTTCGGGAATTTTTTCATAAAATCCTTGGCTTCTTTGATCATTTCGGCTGTCACTTTATATTTCCAGGTACCATATTGGTCAATGGTATCTTCTCCCGGGATAAAGAAGCCCCACAAGTCGAAGAAGTCGGTCAGGTCTTCCTTGGCCGCTTCACTGGCTTTCATGGCAAACTTGAGCTGGGCAGCGCCGGGATCGCTTTCTGTAATCCGGTCTTCACGCAGCAGTTTGAACAAGGTCTGCCAGAATTTAGGGTTGTGTCCGCAGCGGTGGTAGTAGTTCCATAACTGCCAGTTCATGCGCATGTGTATCTCTGTGTCTTCTCCCTGATGCGTGGCATCCCCCATGTTATACCATGCTTTTTTATAGACAAAGCGAGAATCGGCCAGGTCGTTCAGTTCGCTGCCTCTGGAGCAGTATTTCCCCAGTTTGTATAACACGTAGTTCGAGAACAGGTTGTTGGATGATTCTGTACTGCCGGGCCAGTTGATGGCGGCCTGATGGATGTGCCCTATTTCGTGAGCTGGTCCCCAGGCGTTGTCTTTGGCGGCCATGACATTTTCTTTCAGCAGGATGTTGTTCAGATACGTATAGACAAAGCCGATGCAATAGTCGGTAGCCCACATGTAACTTCCTTCCGGCGAGATGGCAAAGATATGGTTGTTCACCTGCGACGGGCGTACATCCTCGATGCCCATCAGTTCCTGTTCCCAGCCGATGATGTCATCCCACAGGTTGATGGCCGACAGTATCTGGTTGGGGACAAATTCCTGCATCTTGGACGTATGGAAATAGAACATGATGCGCTCGCCCCGTACGCAGAAATATTTGTGGGTGGCTTTCTTCAAGAGTTCGGCATACTTTTCGTCGGTCTTGTGTTCTTTCAGGTCGAAGAAGCCGGTCACCTTTCCGCTTCCCATCGGAATATGAATCTTGATGGGCTGGGCATCGGGTGAGGTCAGGTCGGTGTTGTACATGACGAAAAGCTGTCCTTCCTTGCGCATGGTCAGTTTGTTGACGCCCGGCGACAGAAAATAAACTTCTCCGCTCACGTTGGTTTGCTTGTATTCCTGTCCGCTTTCCCAGATGCTTTGCAAGGAAATCTGTTGGCCGTGGGTGTCGCCCACCAGTACGATAATTTCATCACCTTGCTGTACCGAAATACCGGTAGGATTGTCCAGGTTGCTGTATTTCTTGGTCATCAGTTTGGTGGCCCATTCCTCCGGTATGCTGTAAGGGGCATATTCACGGATGCGGAATTCTTTTTCATGCGCATCGTAAGTATTGTTTTGGAGGGCTTTGGCCAGTCGGACGAAATAGTCGGGGAGGGCATTGATTTGTTCGTCGGTCACACCTTCTTTCAAGGTACTGCAAGTGATGTCATCGAATACGGTGAGCAGTGTTTTTTCCAAGGTATTTTCCTGGTTGTACCGATAGAACTCCATTTCGTCGCAGCTTACAAAATTGCCGGCACCCGATTTTACTTCGAACTTGATGCCTGTCACTTTCTGGGTGGTCTTGAAGGTGATTTTGGAAGGTGCATTCTGCATGCGGAAATTGTAGGAACCATATTTCTTCCAATCCGAGTGCCCTTCATCGGTCGCAATCAACAAGTCAAATTCCCCGAAGTTCCCGTTTCCGGAGCGGGTATAATAAATAAGGTAGTCTATGTCGGCACCCCCTTGGAAATAATATTCCAGCGTGACCGGAAAGTTGGCCGATTTTCCCCATGGTGAGTGGTAGGGATTGGCGCCGTCGGCAGAGAATTTGCCGTCCCAGGTGTTCTCGATGTCTTGTCCGGGTTGGCATTCGCTGGCTTTTCCTCCAGAAGGCTGCACCTTGATGTCTTCGTTGAGGACGATGTCGGACGAGCCATATTGGGTCACATTGAGGATATAGTTTTGTACGGGAGACAGCAGTTTGACCACCGCGGTTCTGCGCTCCCCGGAGGTGTTGGCCGTAGCGGAAATTTTCAGACTTGCGCCTTGTGAGGCCTCTTCTTGTGTAGAAAGAAACAGCCAGTTGGCGTCACTTTCGGCTTTCCAGTCGTTCAATGACAGGTTGGTTTTGACAAGGATGATTTTATTTTCCGGAGCACTTCCGAATTCCTGGTTCATGTCTGCCTCCTCAATGGAAAAGATACGGTCTTTGAGGTCCTCTTTTTCTTTACATCCCGAGGAAGATAGTACCAAGAGCAGCAGCATCGTGAAAGATGCGAAAAATAGTCTTTTTTTCATGGTGATTAGGTTTGGGGTAGTTAAAAGAGGAAGGAGTATAGGTTGGTGTCTCCTTCCTCTTTCTTTGAGTGAATGTGTAAAGAATTAATTACCGTACAGTGTGAGCTCTCCCAGGTTGAACCAAGAGCCTCCTCCACTGGTCATGGAGCCTGCAGTACTTGTCAGCACGGCAAAACGGAAATGAGAGAAGGGCTTTTCCGCGTGGTATATAGGAGAGGAATACTGCTGGTTTGCACCTGTAGGAAGTCCGCTTTTAATCTCTCCCAGTTCAGTCCAGTTATTACCGTCTACGCTGGTAAACAGTTTGATGTGGGTCGGGGCCGCATTTCCGTTTTCAAAGCGGGTCCAGTAGTCCAGCTTGATGGATTGGATGGGGGCGGTCAGTGTCACATCGATGTAGTTGCCATAGTTGGCATCTTGTACCGGAGCACTCCAGTTGGAATGGAAATGTAGATCGGCTCCGAGTCCGTCAATCAGACCGGTAAGTCCTGTTCCGTCGCCGTCGGCAATGGAGTTTGTCTTAAACTGCTCTGCCTTCAGCTCCAATTTGTCTGGAGAGTAAGAAACTCCCAACAGGACGGTTTTTTGAGAGGCTTTGATTTCCATGCCTTCCACGTTGGAGTTGGAAATGGTAAGAGGAAGGATATATTCTCCCATTTGCAGGGCATTCCGGTTGAAGGTAACCTCCATGGTAGCGGTAGTGGCTGCTTCGGCAAAAGTCACTATACCCTTGTCGGGCAGGGTGTATGCGTTTTCCGGAAGTTGCTGGTAACGGTTGCCGTTCTGTACATTGTATTTTTGGAAAGCCTCTATAGCTTCATCGTTGCAAGTGACGCTGCATTTCAATCCCCAGGCGTTTGGAGTGGGGAGGGCCAGCTCTACGGTGTGGGTCTGCGTAGCTTCCCCTTTGGATGTGAACTGGGCAGCACTTACGAATCCGGTGGTTGTCAGTTCGAGCGAGGGAGCCTTGATGTCGGGTGCAATGATAAGCAGACTGTCGTGTACGGAAACTCCGTTCCCGTGGAGCAGTAAAGGCAAGGCATATTTCTGTCCGTGATTGCTTTCTTGTAATTTCAGGATTTCTCTTGTTTTCAACACGATGTTCAGTAACTTGTAGCGTTCCTGCGCGGAGAATTGCAGTTCATTGTTTGTCAGTGAGTAATATTCTGCAGGCAGGTAAGCATATTTCAACGCATTGCTGGTACAATAGGCTTGGAAGGCTTCTTCCGCCATCGGGGTGAGTGTCCCGTTGGCAGGTACATCCCCTTTGCTTCCGGTTTTCATGATGGAAACCGGGATGATTCCTTCGGCCTCGGTAGTGTATAATTCTGTGTTACGGATGCCTGCATCTTTGATGTTCAATACGCAGTGATATTGTTCTGGAAACAGTTCATCGTATTTCTCGCAACTGGATAGGGCCAATGTGCCTCCTAGGACACAGATTGCCCCAAATAAATTATGTAGTTTCATATTAAATACTTTTTAATAGCCTGGTGCCTGAATAAGTTGTGGATTCTTGTAAACTTCATTTTCAAAAACAGGAAGGAAATACATGCGGTTCGTCCATTTGAAATCCTGGCTGATAACCACCGGCGTGTTGAATTCCTCAAAGGTCGGGTCGAGCTTGCTCATAGCATTGAGTCCCTTGCGTACGCCGGCACCCATGTATTCTGGAGCAATCATCCAGCGGCGGATGTCGTAGTAACGGTGACCTTCTCCCCACAATTCGACAAAACGTTCATTCTGTACCCATTTCATGATAGGCATGTCTTCTGTTACGTCTTCTACTTTGAGGTCTCTGATTCCGGCACGCTGACGGACGATGTTCAGTTGGGCGAGTGCTTGAGGGGTTTCACCGAGAGCTGCATAACATTCGGCCAGATTCAGGTACAATTCGGCCATACGGATCAGGGGTCTCGGCTTGTCCTGCTTTTCTTCGGCACTGGCAGTCCAGGCGAACGTAGGCTCAATGAACTTTTGAGACAGGTAACCGGTCACACAGTTATCGCGGTTGAACAGGGACGGATTGTAACCGTGAAGTTCCGAATTGCGCATTTCCAGTTTCAAGGGCTTTCCACCATTGACACGGCTTCCCATGTCGCCGCCATCGAATGCAATCCAGGCATAGAAACGGGGTTCACGGCGGGCATTCAGTTTGATGATGTCACTGCGGTTGCTCACTCCTGCACTTTGGAACCATTCTGCTTCAGAATAGAAGTCCTTGTCTTTTTCAATGGGCACACCGTTTTCTGTATAGAATTGTTCCACTGAATTTAGAGTAGGTGATACACCGGAATATCCTGCTTTCCAGGTTCCCTGGTTGTTCTTGATGACGCGGTGCGGAAGAGAACCGATAATCATGGTTCCTTGGTTGGAATGCCCCCAAATGGTTTCACGGTTGCCTTCCTTATAACGGGTGGTGACCACGTATCGCATCAGCTGTACGTGTTCCATGAACTCTCTGTCTTTGTCAGCTGTTTCGCCACTTTCGCTCTTGAAGGGAACAAACGGGAGCGGCAGACTGGCTTGTTGATACAAAGTGCGTGCATCTTCCAAACTGAACAGTTTGTGTCCGGCTGCTTCTGCAGCTGCGATGGCTTCCAGACAGGCCTTCTTGGCTGCTTCCCATTTCTTCGGGTCGTATTGTTTGCTGATCAGTTCCTTGCCGTAGCCCGGAGTCTCGAAATTTGTGTTTTCCCAGTCTTTGTAAGGAAAGTTGCCGTTGTATAGTGGAGAGGCGGCATATACCAGCAGGCGGGCCTTCAGGGCTTTGGCCATGACCGAAGTGGCTCTTCCCCACTCATCTCCGCTGCGGGTGGCAGGAAGTTGTCCGTCTTCGCAGACCTCGTCAAATTTCTGGCAAATCCAGTCTTTCACGTAGTCGAAGTGCATACGTCCTCTGTACTCTGATTCAGGAGTGGCCTGGTCGATATAGGTGTCAGTAATGGGACAAGGACCGTAAGCTACCAATGTAGCCATGTGATAGTACGCCAGCAGGAAGTTGGCTTCTGCCGCCCATGCTCTTTTCTGTTCATCCGTCACCCCTCTGGCATTAGGCAGTTCCTGCAGGAAAAGCAGACACTGTCCGATGAAGCGGTAGTTGCTTCCCCAGCTCCATCCGTCGGCGATGTTGGTCGGGAGGTTCAAGTCCCAGGTAATTTTTTGTGAACCGGTGTTCCACAGGGGAGGAAGTACGTATTCGTCGGCACCGGCTTCCACTGTTTGATAATCGAATGGACTTCTCACTCCTCCGTAGCAGGAGAAAAGAAAGCCCAGTGTGGCTTCCGGGTCTTTGGTGGCATCTGGCAAGGAGGCTTGTTCGGGTGGTACTACGTCGAGGTAGTTACATGAAGTGGTTCCTCCACATAAAGCCAGTGAGAGTAAGGCGATTTTTCCTATGTTTTTAAAAGTCTTCATCGTAATTAGATTTTTTAGAAAGTTAACTGTAATCCGATATTAAACGTTCTCTGTAAAGGGTAGCTGTTCCATGCCAGTTCCGGGTCCCACAACTTGAACGGACTGAATACGAACAGGTTGTTTCCGCTGAAGTACACGCGGGCATGCTTGAAACGGTATCCGATTTCCAGCGTCTTGAAGCGGATAAAGTTACCGTTTCTCATCCAGTAGGTGCTGGCCTGGGTGTTGTTGGCCGTCTGTGCGTCGGTCAGTCCCAGACGCGGATACGCCGCATTGGGGTTCGGGTTGGCTTCTGTCCAGTAATCATCCGCAATGAACTGCATGACGTTGAAGTCGTCTTGTCCGAACGGAGTGATACCGCTGATCATGAGGGTACGCATGGCCGAACCGTTGAAGAATACGCCGAAATTGAATCCTTTGTAGTCGATGTTCATGCCCAGACCGTACTGGATGCGCGGCATGTTGCCGTATTCTGAAATCATAACCTGGTCTTCTGTGTTGATGATGCCGTCACCGTTTACGTCGCGGTATTTCACGTCGCCTACCATTACGCTACTTCCCAAATTTTGTGTCGGGCTGTTGTCAATCTCTTCTTGGCTTTGGAACAGTCCATCGGCGATGTAACCTTTCTGGTGACTCAAAGGTTTGCCGGTCACGGTCTGCCAAGTATAAGGATAGAGCGGTTCGTCGTAGTCTACGTATTTATTCTGGGTGTAGGTAAAGTTTCCTTGGAAGTCTACGGCCAGGTCTTTGTTGAACTGCTTGCGGTAGTTGACGCTGAGTTCATATCCCCAGTTGTCTACCTTTCCTTTGTTGCTCCAAGGTTTGGCAGAGTCATATCCCAAAGACTGCGGCCATGCCTCGCGGTGCAGCAGGATGTTGTAGCGCTTGTCGTAGAAGAAGTCGAAGGTCAGGCTCAAGCTGCGGAACAGTTCCATGTCGAAACCGACGTCCAGTTTTTTCACGCGTTCCCATCCGGCGTTCTGCACGGCATACTGAGTGACCACAGGACCGTATTTGGTGACATTCAGGTCTTCTCCAAAGGTGGCTCCCGGACGACCGTCGCCAATCACATTCACTTGGTCGATGTACAAGAAGTGAGGCGAGCCTTGAGGGCCGGTTTCGTCACTACCTACCAGACCGTAGGAACCTCTCAGCTTCAAGGACGATATAACCTTGCTGAGGGGAGCGAAGAATTTCTCGTTGGAAACCACCCATCCCAGAGAGATGGCCGGGAAAAACTCAAAACGGTCGCCTTTTGCCAGACGCTCGGTACCGTTGTAACCGAAGTTGATTTCAGCCAGGTAACGCTGGTCGAAGTCGTAGGTGAAACGTCCTGAGAAACCTTGGTTGCGGTTCGGCAGCACGGCATTCCGGTATTCACGCTGCATATAGAGCAACATACCGCCTACGCTGTGTTTGCCGAAACGGCGCTGATAGTCGAGGGTAAACTGCAGGAAGAAAGTGTTGTCACCGTCTTTCGTGATATCCGACTGTGAGATATAATCCGTTCCGCTTGTGCCCAGTCTTTCCAAGGTATATTCTCCCGTAGAAGGATTGAAACTTCCGTCTTTAATGCGGTAGTAGTAGGGTTCGATGCTACGGCTATACCAGTTGGACGACCAGTTCTTGAAGTTGACCAAAGCCGTGGCACTCAGTCCCTTGGTAATGAAATCGAGTTGCTGGCTGATTTTCAAAGAAGTGTTCAAGGTGTTTTCCTGCGTCTGCTTGTAAGAAGAGAGCATGTAGGCATACGGGTTGGTGCGCAGGTTGGTTCCGCTCAGGATGGCATTACCGAAACGGATATGCGTGTCGCCTTCCTCTGCCGGGAAAGTGACAGGGAAGTTGATCGGGTTGGTGGTCAGGGCCATCTTGAACAAATCGGATGTATTATAGTTGGGACCCTGGTTGTTGCGTATCTGCGCATTCATTCGCAAGTCTACGGTTGTAGTCGACGTCAGCTTGTATTTGATGTTGTTCTGGAAGTTGTAGCTCCAGTTGTTGATGTTGTTGTTATAAGAATATACTTTTCGGGTATTCAGCAATCCGGAGTCATGGTTGGCCTGGATACTCATGTAGTAAGTGGCTCTGGAACCACCACCCTGCACGTTGATGTTGGCCCGCTGGCTCATGGCCATGTCTTTGAAAATCACGTCGTTCCATTTCACGCTGGGATACATGTAGGGATTGGTGCCCAGGCGGGTGTTTTCAATCTGTTCTTGCGAATATTTGGGAGCTACGCCCGGATTGCGGGTGGTCTGTGCTTCGTTGTACATTTCCATCCAGGTGGCACCGTCCACGAAGTCCGGGAAATTGGTCATGACGTTGAACGCGTTTTCCACCGTCACGTTAATCTGTGTACGTTCATTTTCCCGTCCCGATTTGGTGGTAATCAACATTACACCGTTGGCACCGCGGGCACCGTAGATGGCGGTTGCCGAAGCATCTTTCAGGATAGAGAAACTTTCAATGGTTTCCGCCGGAATGTTGTTCAGGTCGGCAGCCGAGATTTCCACGTCGTCCAGCATAATCAGCGGAGTAGCTCTTCCGCCGAACGTACCGATACCGCGGATATAGAATTCGGCGGCCTGTCCCGGTGCCCCGCTGGAAGTCTTGGCGATGACACCGGCCAGCTTGCCGGCGAGGGCATTGGTTAAAGAAGAGGTAGGAGTGACAAGAGATGAACCTTTTACACTGGTGATAGAACCGGTGACACTGACTTTTTTCTGCGTACCGGCACCGACTACTACGACTTCGTCCAGCATTTCATTGTCCGACCGCAGTTTCACGTTGATGACGCCGAGGTCGGCCACGGAAATCTCGCGGGTTTTGTAACCGATGAAACTGACCACCAGAATGTCTTTGCTGGTAGCTTCGATAGAGTAATTACCATCCAGGTCGGAAATGACACCGGTATTTTTCCCTTTCAGTACAATGTTGGCTCCGATGATAGGCGTTCCGTCCGAGGCATCGGTAATGGTACCGGTGATGGTTCGTTTTCTGGGACTTTGTGCAGTAGTTTCGATGTCTTTGGTTTCATGAAAGGAAACTGCTGGAAGGGGGCTTGCATCGAGTGTGGCACTGGACACAGCCCAGGAGGAAAGAGGTAGCATACATAATGCCAGTCCAAGTTTTTTTCCAAACTTGTTCGTTTTTCCTTGTTGCATGTCAGTAAAATTAAGGTTATTAAATTAGGTATTAAGCCCTTGTGGAAAAGAGCTTGAGATAAAAAATAGTAAAGGTCAATAAGGTTGTTTAGTTTCTGTTTTGGGTTGTTTTTAGGTTACAAGGGTAATAATGTAATTTTTTGATTATATGTTTCTGTTTAGTATTAATTCTTGGTTTTTGTTTTTATGTTTTCGGCAAAAATATAGTAATGGACTATACGAAAGAAATATTATTTATTAATAAATGAAAAATAAATTTCTTTAGTTTTGAGAGAAACTCTATTTTTAATTGATAATCAGTGGTTTATGAAGGGTCTTTGTAGGTTGGAAAAACGCACTTGCGTTTTCCTTTAAACACAAGTGCGTTTTAAGTAAAACGTCCTTGCGTTTCAGTTGAAACGTCCT